>Ga0209373_10001415_pt1 | contig 28344 bp, 24 predicted proteins | sample Higcelweek5metaG_FD_187173 | JGI IMG/M metagenome (GOLD analysis project Ga0209373, IMG submission 187173) | Freshwater pond sediment microbial communities from the University of Edinburgh, under environmental carbon perturbations - High... | ecosystem: Environmental > Aquatic > Freshwater >... | reverse complement strand
TGGGCCAGCCTGCCTCCCTATTTGGTCTTGCTCCAGACGGGGTATGCCTAGCCGACCGTGTCGCCACGGCCGCTGGTGGGCTCTTGCCCCACCGTTTCACCCTTACCGGGGCGGCCCGAAAGCCGCTCTGGCGGTCTGCTTTCTGTTGCGCTTTCCGGGGATCGCTCCCCCTGGGAGTTACCCAGCGTCCTGCCCTTTGGAGCCCGGACTTTCCTCCCCGTTCCTTGCGGAACGCGGCGACGGTCCGTCCAACTCCGGCGTAATGCTATTTCTCGTCGTCGATCTTAGGGCTGTGCTCCACCCAGTAAACGATGCGCTGGCAGTTGGGGCAGCCCAGGATCTGCTTGCCCTTCTGCAGCTCGTTGTAGGCCTGGGGCGGAATTTTGATGTGGCAGCCGCCGCAGATGCCGTCAGACACGGACACGATGACCGGGTGGTCGATGCGCGAACGGATGAATTCGTAGCGGCCCAGAATGGGAGGCGGCACGACCTTGCCCGCCTTGGCGCGGCGCTTGCCCAGGGCGTCCAGGCGGCTCTGCGCCTTGCCGATGCGCTCGTCGAGGGTGGCTTTCTTGGCGTCGTAGCCTTCCATCAGGCCTTCAATCTCGGTGACGACTTCCTGCATGGCGGCATTCTGGCGTTCAAACTCTTCCATCACCGCAATGCGCTCTTCCTCGCGCAGGCGGTTCAGCTTCTCCATGGAGTCCATCTCGCGCATCATGGCGTGATATTCCTTGGAGTTGCCAACGGCCATGAGCTTGTTCTTGCTTTTCTTGATCTTATGCCCGTCGTCCTCGATCTCGCCTTCGAGCCGCTTCTGCTGGCCCTTCAAGATGTCGAGGCGTTCCTGAACCTGGGCCTGGCGCTCGCGCAGCTGGCTCACCTTGGCCTCAAGCCCGGTAAGCTCCAGGGGAGCCTCGCGGACCTCGGTCTCAAGGATCATGATTTCATCATCAACGGCCTGCAGGACCACCAACTGCTCGATCTGTTTCTGATACATCGGCACCTCGCTTTATTAGGGCCCGGACCATGCCCGGACCGGAAACATATTGCTTCGTCCCTGAAACGCCCCGGCTGCTTAGGCCAGCACCCGGAAACGGAAGGGACTTTTGCCCGGGAAAAAACGCACTTCAACCTCTTTGCCGAGGTCCTTCTGCAACTCCTGGGAGAAGAGACGCATCATCTCCTCCTCCAGGATGAAATGCCCGACATCCAGCACCAGGCCGGGGGTTTCCATGGCCGCGTGGTGTTTCACGTCGCCGCAGATGAACACGTCCGCGCCGGCGGCAAAGGCCGCCGGGATAAGCGAACCGCCAGAGCCGGTGCAGTAAGCCACGCGGCGCACGGTCTTGGGCTTGGGCCCGCACTCGGACCAGGCGATGCGCTGGGGCGCGCCGTCGGCGCCTGGCATGGGCGTCTGGTTTTGGAAGAGCAGGTGCTCCAAAAGCTGCGCGAAGTCCTCATAGGCCAGAGGCTTCGGCAAGTCGCCCACCTGACCAAAGCCAACCGTGTTCACCGGTGACTCCAGGCGGCGCACATACTGTTCCAGGGGCTTTGCCGCGAACACGGCGCGGAACTGCTCAAAGACTTCCGGCAGGGCATGCTCGTCGGCCACCACGCGCACTTCGCCCGCCGCGCTTTGCGAAAGGGCGTGCACGCCTTCCATCTCGGCCAGGGGCCGGGCTTCGCGTTCGGTGAAGCGGGAGGGCGCCTGGAAGAACACCTCGCGCACCGGGAAGGTCTGGCAGGTTTCGACGCTGGCGCAGTCCTTGAGGCCCAAGGCGCGGCCAAGCCAGAAGGCCGGGCCTTGGGGGCGGCAGTCCAGACTGGTGTGTGCGGCGTAAAGCCAGGCTCCGGCGGCGATGAAGCGCCGCAGCACGTCCGTGTAGAGGCCGGGCGCGGTCGGGGCCTGCGGTTTGAAATACAAGGGGTGGTGGGTGAGGACAAGGTCCGCGCCCCAGGCAAGGCATTCGTCCATGCGTTCCGGCACGGGGTCCAGGGCCACGGCGAGTTTTTTGATTTCCTCGCGCGCGCCCATGATCTGCACTTTTGAGTTGTCCCAGTCTGCCGCGTAGGCCTCTGGAGCTAAAATGCGGATGCGGGACAGGGTGTTACTTGCGTTCATCGTCCCCCCAAAACGTCAGATGCTCCCGTAGGGATTCCCCCAGGGAGCATCTGCAATCGCCTGCACTAGTCCGGGCGGTGAGTTTGGCGGCCTTCGCTTTGGCGCGTCTGGTCAATGTGCGTCCTTGGTGTCGGGCTACTGCTGTGTCGGGCGAATACTATTCCAGGCTTCAGGCTCGGGCCTGGCGCCATGTCCGGTTCGCCAGGTGGCTGGCGGCCAGTGTCGTCTGGTGGGCCAACCAGGGGTCGAACCTGGGACCATCCGGTTATGAGCCGGGGGCTCTACCAACTGAGCTATTGGCCCGAATCCGTCCGAGCAGAACTGCATAGCCCACCGTAAAGATGATGTCAAGGCTGCGCGCTGCGCGGCCGTCGCGTCCTGTGCGTGGGTGTCCGGCAATGTGCGAGTGTTCGGTTGTGCTCTGTGCGGCTTTTGCGTCGCGCTCCCGGCGGAGGCGGCATGGCCGCGCTTTGGGGCCTGCCGATTTGTTCGGCTGCGTTGCTTGACCAAGCGTTTTGACGGTTTTCTATTGTCTGGAAGGTCCGCCCAGGCCAAGCATTTGGCCGATGCGCCGGGCGGCTTTGCCCGGCTGTCCGCTTGGCGCGGGGCGGCAGGAGGTCGAGGCCGCCGCCGGTGACGGGGGAGTGGTGGCGCTGTTTTCGAGCACCCGCTGATCACAGCCGGGGCCCCCGCTGTCACCCGCGACTGTCAGCCGCAGCTTCCGGCCCCCGTCAGGCGGGCGATGAGTCCGGTGGTGGAGTAGCCGGGCAAAAGCGGCAGGCTCACCACCTGGCCGCCGTCCGCCTCCACCACCTCGCGGCCCACAATGCGGGAGACGTCCCAATCCCCGCCCTTGACCAGCACCTGGGGGCGGACCGCGCGGATGAGCTCAAGGGGCGTGTCGTCGTCGAAGAGCACCACGAAATCCACGCTGGCCAGCCCCGCCAGCACAAAGGCGCGTTCGGCCTGGCTGTTCACCGGGCGTTTGGGGCCGGGCAGGTCGCCCTTGATGCGCCGGACCGAGGCGTCGGCGTTGAGGCCCAGGATGAGGCCGTCGCCCAGGGCGCGGGCGCGGGCCAGCAGGTCCACGTGGCCGGGATGCAGGATGTCGTAGCAGCCGTTGGTGAACACGAGCCGGAAGCCTGCCGGGAACGCGGCTTTCTTGGCCAGGAACTCCGGCAGGGTGAGGATTTTGGGGTGGGCGAGGGCTGCGGTCATGCGGCGGGTCCTTTGGGCTTGAGGTGCTCGGTGTGTCCCATGAGGGACAGCTCCAGCCAGTCGATGCCGAAGTCGAGGCAGGCTTCCTCGTCGTGCAGCACGTCCTCGCGCTGGGCGTCGGTCATGTCCAGGCGGTCCATCAGGTGCGAGCCTGTGAGAAAGTGCTGGAAGTCATCGGGCTGATAGAGCGCCAGGCCGCTCATGCCCGTCTGCTGGCTCGACAGGTGCTTGCCGGTTTTTTGCCCGTGCTGGCGCAGGTCGGAGGCCAGGGTCATGAAGCGGTCGTTGGACGTGTTGTAGCTCGTCAGCCCCTGGTCGGCCATCCAGGTGGCCGGGCTCCAGTGCGGCGTTTCCGCGAAGCCTTTGCAATGGGCCTCGCGCACCACGAAGATCTGCTCCTCCACGCCGCAGGGACCAGGGCGGGTGGCGCGGCCCAGAGGATAGGTGCGGCAGGCCGAGGGCCGGTTCTCATACACCGTGCAGGCCCCGTGGTGCGAGAAGGGACAGCGCTTGGCCTCCGTGTCCTGCATGTGCAGGTTGAGCATGGGCAGGCCAACGCCGGGAATGGCGCTCATGTCCGCGTACTCGTGAACGAAGTCCTTGGAGGACTGGCCCGTGCTGCGGCGCAGGCGCATGGCGTCGTAGGGGGTGAGCATGAGATCGAGGGCGGAGCAGCAGGCACCGAAACAGCTTACGCCCGGGTGGCAGGCAAAGCGGAAATCCTGGCCCTGTTTCAATTCCTCGTGCTGATCCAGAAACTCTTGGCTTAAATCCTTGTCCGGGCCGGTCATCATTCTTCTCCGTCGCGGTCCAGGACGCAAAGCGCCCGGACCACGGCCTCGCCAAGCAGCAGCGCCTGGGCCGAGGTGAATCCCGCCACTTCCGTGCGGGGGTGCATGGTCTGCATCTTGTAGCGGTTGCCATTGGCGTTGCTTGCCGCCTCCGCTCCTTGGGCCGCAAGGCCGGAGCGCTTGCGGTGGCGCACGCGCAGGTGCCCTTGATAGATGGCGTGGCGGCCGGCGGAGAGCATGCGCAGGTCGCGCTCGAAATCATCGTACTGCGAGGGCCCCAGGGCCAGGGAAAAGCCGCCGCCCTGGTCAAAGGACGCGCCAAGGGCCTGGCGTGTGAACATGTGGCAGCAGCCCGTCACCGAGGCGCAGGGGCCGATGAAATCAAAGAGCCCCCAGTCCGGGCCCTGCAGGTGCGCATCGAGCAGGCGGAAGGGATTCGGCGTCAGGCTTTGGAAATCCAGCTCCGGGCGGTCATCTGGCGCATCCGGCGGAAAGACGAGGTGCCCGGCCACATTCTGGAGCAGGTGCGGGGCTTGGTGATCCGCCACCTTGCAGCCCACGGCCCCGGCCTGCGGGTGCGCGCGCAAAGCCGCGCCCAGACGCCCCAGCCAATCGGGCGGCAGGTCCACGTCGTCGTCCAGGTACACCAGGGTTTCCGCGGCCCGGGCCTCTGGCGTGGCGGCCAGCCAGTTCCGCGCCGCTGGCGCGCCGATGTTCACCGGCAGGTTAAGGCGCAGCAGCTTTTCGCCCATCCGCCCTTGCCAGGCCGCAAGCACCTGCGCGGTCCCGTCCGTGCTGCCGTTGTTCAGCGCCATGATCCGCGCGCATCCTCCGTCCAAGGTGGAAAGATCGGAGGCGGACAGGCTGGCGAGGGTGGCGTCCAAATCCGCCGCCTTGTTCCAGGTGTAGAGCATGATGAGCGCGGGGCCTGGGGGCGGCGCCAGGGCGCGGCGCGCTCCGCTCAAGGCATCCGCCGCCGCAAGGGCCAGGCTGGCCTGCCAGGGGGCGAGCTCAAGAGCCTGGCGCAGCAGAAGCAGGGCCTTGGCGTCTTCGCCTGCGCGGAGCAAGGCCAGCCCCGCCCGCGCCGGGGCGAATGCCGGGCCGAAAGCGGCGCCGGAGGAAATTCCGGGCGAAATGCCGGGCGAAATGCCGGGCCGCGCCAGCTCGTCCAGGCAGCAGGCCGCGTCGCCGCGCAGAAAGGCTGCTTGGGCGGCAAGGACGCCCGCTGCCGGCTCCAGGCCGGGGAGATCCCGCAGCCCTGACAGGGCCGTGGATTCCAGCGCCTCGGCCAGTTCTCCCTGTCCGCAATAGAGCGCAAGCCCCAGGGCCTTGTCGCGCCAGTAGAGCCCGGCCGGGTCCTTTGCCACCTGCGCGGCCATAAATTCCGCCAGGCGCGTGGTGTCGCGGCGCGCGGCGAGACGCTCGAAATAGGCTTGGCCTCCCTCCTTCTCGCCCGGCGCGCGCCAGTGGGCGGCCACGGCGGAAAGGACCGACCGCGCAGCGTCCGGCAGGGGCAGATCGGGTGCCGAGAGGATTTCCGCCGCAAGGGGGCCGGAGAGGGGGTTCTCGCCAAAGGCCCAGAGCAGGATGTCCGCGGCAAGGGCCAGCAAGGGGGCCTTGTCCGGGCCGTTTTCCGTCTTGCGCGCCAGGCGCAGGGCCTCGGCCCCGGTCAGGGCCAGGTGCCGCCACCCGGTGGAGGCCAGGGCCAGCCGCTCTTGCACGGACGCTGGCAGAATGTTCCAGGCGCGGGTCAGGCTTTCCTGCATGGTGGAGCCTCGTCCGGGCTCTTGAAGGTTTCTTCCGCCGCCATCTGTCGGGCCAGCTCCTCAATGGGCAGAGGCTCGAACAGCGCTTCGCCGCTGTACATGCGCAAAAGCGTCAGGGTCTTGGCGGCGTTGCCCAGGTGGCGCGTCACCAGTATCCGGTTGATGCGGCCCATGCGCAGGCGCAGGGCAGGATCGCCAGCCAGGCGGAGAACGGCCCCGGCCAGCCCTGCCGCGTCCTCTGACGGGCGCACGAAGCCGTTCAGACCATCGCGCACCAGCTCCGGCATGCCGCCCACGGCTGTGCAGACCACGGGCAGCGAGCTGGCGAAGGCCTCCAAAAGCACATTGGGCAGGCTCTCCTGCCGGGAGGGCAGCACGAGGATGTCCGCGGCCTGCAGCTCCTCAAGCACGCGCTCGTGGGTCAGCTCGCCCAGGATGCTCAGGCGCGGCAGCACCTCCGGGGCCACATGCCCGCGCCAGGATTCGTCCGGGCGCACGCCCGCCACCACGTACTCCAGGTCGCGCACGCCCTGCCGCACCAGTTCGCGCGCCATGGCCGTGAACACGTCAAAGCCCTTGGCCACGCCCATATTGCCGATGAACAGCACGCGGGCGCCGCGTTTTTTGCGGGGCTGGCGTTCCTGCGGCAGTGTTCCGGCTTCCGGCAAGAAGGAGTTGTAGACCAGGCGCAGACGGTTTTTCGGCACGAGGTAGCGGTGCAGCACCTCGGCGCAGACCTGGGAATTGCACGTGACCCCAGTCGCGGCCAAGGCGTAGAGGGCGAAGATCGTGTTCGGAGGAAAGATGACGCCTCGGTTGATGAACAGCCGGAAGCGTCCCCCCGCCAGCTTGGCGAGGGCGGCGCTTTTGTAGGCTCTGGTGTGGAAGGTGTGCACCACGTCGGCCCTGACGCGGCGCGTCAGCGCGGAAACGAAGGAGGCGGCGCGCACGTATTGCTGGAAGCCGTCAAAGGGCACGACCTCCACCGGGTTCTCGCCAGTGGCGAGGAGGCCCAGGGCCTTGTAGAGCTCCGTATCCGGCGGCGCAACGGCGGTAACGCGCAGGCCGCTTTCACGCATGCCGAGGATGTTGTTGACCATCTGCCTGCTGCCGCCGGAGAGCTTTTTGGCGTCGGTCATGTAGACCACGCTCGCCACCTCGGGCTCTTTGTGCAGAAACTTGAAGAACACCTTGGCGCGCAGCGAGCCGGAATACATGCGCAGGCGGTTCTGCACCCAGGCGCCGTCCTTTGTTTTGCCCACGCCGAGACGGTGGATGCGGAAGGGATCGCCCCCGGCGATGTTGGCGCTGCGCTCCAGCGTGAAGGCCGCCTTGAACCCCGCCTCGCGCATGCAGGTTTCGGAGAGCGCGTCGAACTGGCCCCAGGGCCAGCAGAAGAATTGCGCGTCGCCGTCGCCGTTGATGTCGCGGATGCGCGCGTAGCAGCGGCGGAAGTCCTCCAGGCAGAAGGCTTGGCGTTCGGCGTCCGTGCGGCGGCGGTAGTACACGCCTCCACCGGCCTCCGCGCTGCCGTGGCGCGGCCAGCAGCCGTTGTACACGTAGCCGCTGCCGGTTTTGAACAGGGGCAGGGCCGCGGCCTCCGGGCTTTCGCGCATGTCTGGCGGATAGATGCCCCAGGCGCTCCAGTGGGCGCGGGCATCGCCCAGGCACGCGGTTTTGATGAGGCTGCGGAAGCATCCCTGATGCCGGGAGCTGTGTCCGTGAACCTCGAAGCCGAAGTCCTGGGTCATGGCGCGCAACTCGGCCTCGTTCATGAACTGGCTGCGGTCGTCCACACCCAGCACGCGGCGGAAGGACTCCGGCGCGGTGAGCAACTCCGGCCCGCCCGCATCCGGAGCGAGCTGCGGTCTTTTATCGCCTGCGCCGGTAAAATCCGTGACGCAGAAAAACACGCCGGTCATGCCGTGTTTCGCCAAAAGCGGCGCAGCAATGGTCCAGTTGCTCAGGTGGCAGTCGTCGAAGGTGAGCACGCAGGCCCGGGCCGGAAGCGGAGCCGCGCCCGTCATGCCCGCCACGAGCTCCCGGGCGGATATGGTGCGGAATCCCGCATCGTTGATGGCCGCGAGGTGTTCCTCAAAACGGCGGGGCGTGTGGCCGTCCACGTCGCTGACGTTGTGATAGCAAAAGACCGGGATGCTTGTTGGCACAGGATACTCCTGGGCATGGACTAGCAGATGGGCGCGCACTCCGGCAAGGGGGACGCCCCCCCTCTCCTATTGCGGTTTTATGGCACGCAGGCCAGTCTCTATTGATAATCTCCAGGGATAAGGCTACAAGCGCACCATATGTCAGAGCGGACGATCCTCTTCATTGCTGAGCCGCAGTCCGTCAGCGGCATCTTCCCAGCCCTGCGCGACGCCGGAGTGCAGGCTGGCGTTGCCGACGGCCTTGGTTCCGCGCTGGCATTCCTCAAGCGTTCGCCCACGGCGCTCATCTTCTCCCGCCCATGTCTGCCCGGCTACGACGCTTTGGCCCTGCTCTCCCGCCTGGCCGAGCTGAACGAAAACGGCGAGTCCGGCCCGCCGGTCATTATTTTTTCGCGCACCGGCAGCGCCGAGGAAGCTCAGAAATATTTGGAGCTTGGCGCCCGCGACTATTGGCTTGAACCCCTGGCCTGGGAAAAAATCCACCTGGTGCTGCCGCAGGAGGATGCGCCCTGCATTCCTTCTGAAAGCGCCCGTCCGGGCTCCCACCGCCTGGCCTCCAACTCCTCGGGCGGTTCGCGGTTCATGTCCAATGCCTCAAGCGCCTCTGGCCACGCGGTGCGGCTCATGTCCAACGCGGCGGCAAGCAGCGTTTCCAAAACCGCAAGCAACCCGCAGGATTCGCCCGCCGGACGTTTTCAGATCATCGGTCGCCATCCGGCCGTGCAGCGCGTGCTGGCCCTGGCCAGACAGGTGGCGCGCAGCAAAGCCACGGTGCTTATCAGCGGTCCCTCCGGCACCGGCAAGGAGATGTTCGCCCGGTTCATCCACCACAATTCCGACCGCGCGCGCGAGGCCTTTGTGGCCATCAACTGCGCCGCCCTGCCCGAGCACCTGCTGGAGAGCGAGCTCTTCGGCCACGAGAAGGGCGCATTCACAGGCGCCATCAACCGCAAGCTCGGCAAGTTTGAGTTGGCCCAGGGTGGCACCATCCTGCTGGATGAAATCACCGAAATGGATCTGGCCCTGCAGGCCAAGCTGCTGCGCGTGCTGCAAGAGGGCGAGATCGACCGCGTGGGCGGCGTGGAGACCATCAGCGTGGACGTGCGCGTGCTGGCCACCACCAACCGCGACATCGAGCAGACCGTGCGCGAGGGCAAGTTCCGCCAGGACCTGTTCTACCGCTTGAATGTCATTCCCCTGCGTCTGCCCGCCCTGAACGAGCGCGGCGGCGACGTGCTCATTCTGGCGGAATATTTCGCGGGCAAGTATGCCAGCGCCTACGGCATGGGGCCGCAAGTCTTTGCCGAGGACGCCCGCAGCTGGCTGGCCTCCTATGATTGGCCCGGCAACGTGCGCGAGTTGCAGAACCTCATGGAGCGCGCCGTGCTGCTGGCCCAGGGCGGGCCCATTCAGCAGCGGCACTTCCTGCTTGATGGCGACACCTGGGGCATCGACGTGCCCGAAGGCGACGCCCTGCCCGCCTGCGCCGACGGCTCCGCGAGCAGCCCCGGCAGCGCCGCGGGTGGTTCGGAGATGGTCGCGCTGGGCGCGGCGCCCGCTCCTCCCGCGAACTTGAAGGAGGCCATGTCCGTCATGCCCCTGCACGAGATGGAGAAGCAGCTGATTCTGAAAAGCCTGGACGAGACCAGCGGCAACCGCACCATGGCCGCCCAACTGCTCGGCATCTCCGTGCGCACCCTGCGCAACAAGCTGAACGAATATCGCGAGCAGGGATTGGAGATTTCGTAAGCGCCAGCAACATTGCGATTTAACTAATAAATTAGCTCTTCCAAACTCTGCCACTGCGAACAAACAGCGACAACACCACACAGCACACAAAGCCATACTTGAGATAATGTTGATCCCCCGGTTTGGCAGGGGGTTAACATGTGTTTCTGTATTTTTTGTGGCAAACTCATGCCGCGAGTTTTTGACATGCGCTACAACTAAAACTATGAATTGTTTTTTGCGTGGCTATTCGCCAGCGCATCAAACGGTTGCAACTATCGGTTTATTTTTGATATTTTCTTTGTACACGGGGGGTGGGCCATGGCGCTGATGAAAAAAAATGCAAAAAGTATCGCCTACGACAAGAAGTTCGAGTTGATTCGGATAAACAATTGGCCCGACTTGAAGATCAATGAAATTTGGCGCCCCGATTCGTCGGTGGGCTACACGCAGGTGCCGAAGATAATGCCTCTGTTTTTGCATGGCATCGATTCAATTCAGGGGCACAAAAAATTGTCCGAAACATATTTTGCCTTATGGTGCAGAGCTACCGTGGGCGTGGTTGAGGTTGAAAATGAAAAGACAATGGCTTTAGAGGCTGGCTTCACCGGGCAACGCGCCGTTGCCGCGTGGAAAGATCGCGTTTTCTCGCTCATAGACCTCAAGCTCATCAAGACCAAGCCAGGTTATGGCAATGATTTTGGTTTCATCTTGATACGAAACCCTTACGTGCTGTTGCACGAGTTGCAAGGAATAATTGACCAAGGCATTTACAGTACGGCAATTGCGAAAGCAGTGAAGCTCGGGGCAGGCAAAGAGATTCGGGGCAGCTAGCAATGGAAAACTACATATATATAGGGTTCAAGCTCACTGGTTGGAGTTGGCTTGTTGTGCTCGTCGTGCCCATCGTGATTATTCTCGCGAGTTGTCATAAGGCAAGCTGGACCTTTTCTGCCACAAATCGCAAGCGTAAGCCGGTGGACTAAAGCGCTGATCCTTTGCCTGCCAGAGCACCAGCGCCTGGCCTTGCCCTGTGGCTCGTCCTCTGGCAATATGCGCCGCAAACGGCAGGCGGCACAAGGCTACGCCCCTGGCTGTACCCATAAACATAATCGCACCGTTTGGAGTTTGAATGCGTCTGTACAATACGATGGGTCGGGTGAAGCAGGAATTTGCGCCGCTGCGCGGAAACGCGGTGTCCATGTACGTTTGCGGCATCACGGCGTACGACTACTGCCATATCGGCCATGCGCGCAGCGCCGTGGTCTTCGACGTTCTGGTGCGCTACCTGCGTTTCAAGGGCTACGACGTGACCTTTGTCCGCAACTTCACCGATGTTGACGACAAGATCATCAAGCGCGCCAACGAAGTGGGCATAAGCTCGCAGGAAATCGCCGAGAAGTTCATTGGCGAATTCTACGTGGACATGGACGCGCTGGGCGTGCTGCGGGCCGATGTGGAGCCCAAGTGCACGGAGCACATCCCGGAGATGATCGCCCTTACCCAGGGGCTCATCGAAAAGGGCCACGCCTACGCCACGCCAAGCGGCGACGTATATTTCAAAGTGCGCAGCTTCGCGGACTACGGCAAGCTTTCCGGCCGCAACATCGAGGACCTTGTGTCCGGCGCGCGCGTGGAGCCGGGCGAGGAAAAGCTCGATCCGCTCGACTTCGCCCTGTGGAAGGCGGCCAAGCCGGGCGAGCCCTCCTGGGAAAGTCCGTGGGGCCTTGGACGTCCGGGCTGGCACCTGGAGTGCAGCGCCATGAGCGAGAAGTACATGCCCCTGCCGCTCGACATCCACGGCGGCGGCCAGGACCTCTCCTTCCCCCACCACGAGAACGAGATCGCGCAGAGCGAGGCGGCCACGGGCAAGGAATTCGCCAAGTTCTGGGTGCACAACGGCTTCGTGCAGATCAATTCCGAGAAGATGTCCAAGTCCCTCGGCAATTTCTTCACCATCCGCGACATTCTGGCCAAGTTCCTGCCGGAGACCTTGCGCTACTTCCTTTTGTCCATGCACTACCGCAGCCCGCTGGACTTCTCTTTTGATGCCCTTGAGGAGGGCGAAAAGGGCGTGCGGCGCATCTACGCCGCGCTGGCCCAGGTGGACGCCGCCCTGGCGGGGACCAAATGGTCCAAGACGCCCATGCCGCGAGACATGCTGGACGAGCTGGCCGGATACGAGCAGGGCTTTGCCGATGCCTTTGAGGACGACCTGAACACCGCCGCGGCTCTGGGGCATCTCTTCGGCATGGTGCGCCTGGCCGGGCGCGTGCTGGAGGACAAGGCCCTGCGCAAGGCCGAATCCGGGCGCGATCTGCTCGCTCGCATCCGCGCCGGGGTTGCCAAGTGGTCCGGGGTGCTGGGCGTGTTCGGCCTGGAGCCGGAGACCTTTTTGGCCGAGCTCAAGACCTGCCGCGCCGCGCGCGCCGGCATTGATGCCGCCAAGGTGGAGGCTCTTCTGGGCGACCGCCTGGAGGCGCGCAAAAACAAGGATTTTGCCCGTTCCGACGCCATCCGCGACGAGCTCGCCGCCATGCGGGTGGAGGTCAAGGACACGCCGCAGGGTCAAGCCTGGGACGTCTTGTAGTCCGCCATTCGGCAAGAGGGGCTCTGCCCTTTAACCCCGGTCAAAGGGCCTTAAAGTCCTTTCCTCTTTACCGCTGGTATTGGCTCCATCGCCCAGCACGCCATCTATTGTTTCATGTTTTCCCTGGCAGTGGGCATGCTGCTCGGTTCTCTCCTTGGCATCCAAATCGGCGCGCTGACCACCAACGTGGTCAAGGGCGTCTACGGAACGTCCCTCGCAAACCAAAAGGCCCCCCTCCACGACACTGTTGAGGGGGGCCTTTTGGTTTGCGGGCCGGGCGAAAGACGGAAAGCCGGGATTATTCGTCGAGCAGGGCCAGCAACTGCGGCAGCACAACTTCCGGTTCAAGCTCTTCAAGGCATTTGTTGCCGATGGTGCAGGTGTTCTTGCAGCAAGGCTGGCAGGACAGGCCAAGGGCCACATCCACATGTCCCGGGCCGGGGAAGGTCCAGGCGGCGCTGGTGGAACCGCGCACGGTGAGGGTTTTGGTGCCCACGCCCACGGCGATGTGCCGGGGCGAGGAGCAGTTGCCCAAGTGCAGCGCGGCCTGCGCCTCCATGGCGGCCATCTCGCGCAGGGAAGTCAGGCGCGGCGGCAGGATGATCCTCTCCGGAGGCAGTCCGGCTTCAAGGGCCAGGGTGCGCACCTTGGCGGCCATCTCAAGTTCGCCCGGTCCGTACAGCAGCAGGAAGCACAGATCCGGACGCTGCAGCGCGGTCAAGGCCAGCAGTTTGGCATAGTGCCGGGCGGGCCATTGCCGCGTCAGGCGCCGGTGCGTGGGGTCGACGGTGATGAGCCTCTGATCGGCCTTGAGCCCCCAGGTGGCGAGCTCGGCCTTGGCGCTCTCCCTCTCGGCGTCGGTGAGGCAGAGGCGCGGCGGATCGTTCACCCAGGGCAGGCCCAGGGCTTTTGTCAGCACCCCCGCCTTGCATTCGGCGGCGTAGCCATCGGTGACCGGGACCCAATGCGTGTAGAAGAGCTGGTTGTACCAGGGCGGGGAAAAGGTGAGCTTCACCGGCGCATCGGAAAGGGCGATCACCCAGCGGATGCGCGGCAGCTGCTGAAAGTCGACGATCATGTCGTAGCGGCCCTGGCCGCCCCCGGTTCCCACCTTGCGGTAATAGCGCAGGCACTCAAAAAAGCCCATCTTGTGGTCGAACGCCCACACATGGTGGATGTCCGGATTGTTCTCCAGCACCGGGGCGCATTTTTTTTCCGTCAGCACGTCGATAACCGCATCAGGGTAGCGGCGGCGCAGCATGGTGATGCTTGGCGTGAGCAGAAGCGCATCGCCGATCTGACGCAGCTGGCAGCAGAGAATGCGCCGGGGCTTCAGTTCGGCAAGGCCGTTTATGCGAGTGGAGAGGGTGCTCGGCATGGTGTGTTCCCGCGACGCGTCGGCGCCGGATTGCATTTCATCGGTCGGTAGCGTTCGTAGCGCTTCAAAAGTTTGGCGTGCTTGCCTTGGCCCACAACGTGTGGCGCGGCGAGTTTGGCCAGCGCCGCGTGGACGAGTGCAAGAGGCACAAACAACGTTTGTGCAGGCGCAACAGCTCGTACTAGCGCTTATTGTTGAAAAAATATGCAGTTGCGCTGCTCAGGATACAACGGTTCCCCCGATCCCGTCTCGCGGGGTGACGCCCATATAATGGGCCAGCCCCCAGATGGCAAGGATGGCGCCCCCGGGCCGTTGCGCTTTAAACAAACGGGTTGGGTTGGGCGCAGCAGATCATATAGCACGGCTCAGGCCTTTCGTCGTTGACGGAGCTAGCCGCGCCGCTCCTCGGCTATGGCCTGCCTGCGCAATTCGCGGCGGCGCAAGGCCTGGCGGAAGCGGCGTTCGGCCACGTCGCCCTCCACAAGCAGCGGCGGCGCGGGTCTGGGGCAGCCGTGCTCGTCCAAGGCCACAAAGGTAAGGTAGGCAGAATTGGTGTGGCGCACCGCGCCGGTGAGCAGGTTCTCGGCCTCCACGCGCACGCCGATCTCCATGCTGGTGCGGCCGACCATGTTCAGGCTGGCCTTCAGCACAACAAGCTCGCCCACGTAGACGGGCTTGAGAAAGTCCATGCGGTCGATGCTGGCGGTGACGGCCCAGCCGCGCACATGGCGCATGGCGACCACGCCGGCGGCGGTGTCGATGAGCTTCAGAATGACGCCGCCATGCACATTGCCTGCGGGGTTGGCGTCCTCGGGCAATACTTGCTGGGTCATGGTCACAGCGGATTCGGCGGCGGTTTTGCCTTCCGGGGTTATGGTCTCTGCGTGGCAGGCGGGATCAGTCATGGGGTCCTCCGGGTGCCGCCGCGAGCTTGGCGGCGACTATGCCAAGCAAATAGGGCGCGGCGCGGCGCGGGTCAAGGGCGGCGGCGTGTTGGGGCGGAGGGGGGGCTTCCTATCCGCAAGGCCTCGTGGTATTAGATACGGATTACGAAAATTTTAGGAGTCTCATCCATGACCAGCCTCTTTCCGTGCCGCTCTGTGCGCGCGTTTGCCGTTTTGTGCTGTCTTTTGGCCTTTGGCAACGCGGAGGCCAAAGCCGCCTCCGTCGCCTTTGCCGCGCCCGCGCCCACCACACAGCCCGCCTGGGCTCCTGGCGCGGCCTGGGATTTCAAGACCTTTCAGACGGCCATGCACCAGTCCGGCCGGGAAGTGACGCTGCCGGAGAAAGATTTCGCCGAATTGCAGTCGCGCAAGGTCATGGCCATGGATACCATTGAACGGTACCTGAAGCGCCGCTTCGGCAAGGCGGACAAGAACGTGCTGCGCGCCTTCCGCGAACTGCCCCGCGAGTACTACCACTACGACTATCAGCGCCGTAAGCCCTTCGCCTCCAACTGCTATGAGCCAGCGCCCAAGCCGTGGGCCATCGGCTACGGCTCCGCGCTTTCCGATTACCTGGGCCAAGCCTACATGACCCAGCTGGCCAAGCCCCGCCCGGGCGACACGGTGCTTGAGGTCGGCACCGGCTCCGGCTTTCAGAGTTCGCTCCTTTCGCGCATCGTGAAGGAGGTCTACTCGGTTGAGATCATCAAGCCGCTGGGCAGCGAAGTCGCCAAGATATACAAGCCGCTGGGGTTGGAGAACGTGCACACCCGCGTGGGCGACGGCTACTTCGGCTGGCCCGAGGTCAAGGGCGGCTTCGACATCATCATGGTCACCTGCGCCGCGCGCTATGTCTCGCCTGAGCTTTTGAAGCAGCTCAAGCCCGAGGGAAGGCTCATCGTGCCCATCGGGCAGCCCTTCAAGAAGGGGCAGGTGCTCTACGTGTTCACCAAGGACAAGACCGGCAAGGTCCATTCCCGCAAGGATATGGGCGTGTTCTTCATCCCCATGACCGGCAAGATCATGGAGAGCAAGTCCTAGCCGGGCGTATGCGCGCGCGTTCGCGTTCCGCCGCGCCGCAGGTCCTTGCGGCGTTTTGCCTTGCGGCAGTGCTGTGCGCGCCGCTTGTCCCGGCGCCGGGCCTGTGCGGGCAGAGCGCGGGCGGCATGGTCCAGGATGCGCTTGATTCCTTCACAAAATCTCCAGATGCCCAGACAAAGAGCCGTTCCGGGGCGGCTTCCCAGGGTGGTCCCCTCGCCCCGGTCCAGCCCAAGACCCCCGTGGTGCCTGGCGCTCCCGCACAGTCGGGCGCACAGTCGGGCGGGGGGGCGTGGAACGAGGCCGCCTCGGCCCAGTCCCGGCAGAACGCTCAAACCCGCCAATCCCAGCCTGCGCGCACCCAAGGTGCAACCCCGCAGAAGCAAGCGCGTCAGCAGGTTTTGACGCTGCGCCATGACGGCGTGGACCGCCGGGCCTTGCTCACCCTGCCCTCGGCCGCGTCTCTTAAAAAAGGCCAAGCCGCGCCCAAGCTTCCGGTCGTCATCGTCCTGCACGGCGCTGGGGGCTCGGCCGAGCAGGCCATGCGCCAAACCGCACTGGCCGGGCGCGCCGCTGCCGCCGGTTTTCTGGCCGTGTTCCCGGAGGGGCTTGGCCCGGCGGAAGCCAACGGCGAAGGCCGGACATGGAACGCCTGGACCTGTTGCGGCTACGCCCGAGATCAGCGCGTCGACGACGTGGGCTTTTTGTCCGCGCTCATCAACCGCCTGCGCACGGACTACGGCGCGGATCCCCGGCGCATCTATCTGGCTGGCTTCTCCAACGGGGCCATGCTCGCCAGTCGCTTCGCCCTTGAGCGCCCCGGCGTTGCCGCGGCCATAGCCGTGGTGGCGGGCTATCTGCCCTGCGATGCGCCGCGTCCGGCGGAGCCCATGCCTGTGCTCATCATCCACGGCGCGCAGGACAACATTGCGCGCGTGGCCCCCACAAAGACCCACCCCGCCACTGGCCGCTTCTGCGAGGACTACCCCGCCAGGGCGCAGATAGAACACTGGGTGCAGGGCATGAACCTTGCGGCCAAGCCCCAGGTGCAGGATGGCCCGAGCGCGCTGCTGCGGGTGGAGAGCTATAGCCCCGCAAAGACCGGCGGGCATGGATTTGTGCGGGCGGTGATCGTCAAGAACGGCGGCCACGCGTGGCCGGGTGGCACGCGCGAGCGCTACCGCTACTGCGACATGCCGAGCACCTGTCTGGACGCCACCGGGCTGGTGCTGGATTTTTTCCGCAAGCACCCGGCCGGGGCGGAAGCGGCCGAATCGGCAAAGCCGAAAACCGCGCAGAAGACGAAAGCAAAAGCGAAACGATAGAAAGCCGGGGGCTGTCGTCCCGCGCCTTGACCAAGGGGCATGGGCCCTCTGGACTCTTTGAAGTGCAAGATAATGGCTCGGACCGCGCCCGATCAGGCGCGGCAATCCATGCCGCGTGGAATTCTCCGGGCTTTACGGCGCGCCGATGGTGCCCTCGACAAGCCTGAGAACCTCGGCGGGGTCAAAGGGCTTGCGCACGGTGGCCACAGCCTTGGGTATGGCCATGTGGATGCCTGGCAAGCCGCTGATGACGATGACCGGGATGTGCTTGTATTCCGGCATGCGCACATAGCGGCTGTAAAAGCGCGGCCCCCATTCCTCGGGCATTTCGAGATCCAGGGTGATGAGGTCGGGGTTTTCGCGCAGGAGCACCTCGGTGGCCTCGATGCCGCCGGTCGCGCTGCAGGTGTCGTAGCCGCGCTCGCGGAACACCGTGACGAGATAATCGACAATGTCCGGATCGTCGTCCACAACCATGATTTTCTTGGGCGCGCCCTCGGCCTTTTGCGCGCGTCCCGCTCCGGTCAGCGCAAGACGTTGGCGGAGGATGCGGCGCACGGCCTTCCTGCGGCTGCTGGCGTCTGGCACTGGCGCTGGCGGCTGCGAAGTTTTGCCCCGGGCCTCCTCTTCCTTTTTGGAAATGCAATTCTGTCCGTCGTCCATGATGTCTTGAACCGTCACCGAGTCGAGCTTTTCGAACATGGCCTGATCCGCAGCAACCCAGATTGATCGGGTGAGGCAATGCACGGAGCGCGGGCAGGACAGACGGTTGTGGCTGCAGGCAAGCTGTGCGGACTCGCCCTCAAGAACGCGCACGATGTCTCCCACGGTGATCTTGTCCGGCGTCACGGCAAGAAGGTGTCCTCCCTCCCGGCCGCGCAGGCTCTTGATGATTCCCGCCCGCTGCAATTCTCCCACCAGCCGTTCGAGATACTTTGCCGAAATATCCTGCCGCAGCGAGGTCTCAGCCATGGAAACCGGCCCATATTTTTCGTGCTGGGCGATGTCCAGCACCAGGCGCATCCCGTAACGACCTTTGGTGGTCAGGCGCATGAGCGTTCTCCTTGCGTGGCGGAAGTTCTTTCATGGCAGCATGTTACCGTGAGGAAAAACACACTGTTCAACTTTTCTGTAATCCCAGAGTGATGTCCTATGCCAGATTGAAGGATGTTTCAACTCATACCAGTGTAATATGAATTGCATAGATATACATACTTTTACTGTATGTAAACAACAATTTCAAAAAAGTACTTCCCACAAAAAAAATACTGTGGCAGTATTGCACGCGAAACTGCACTTTGCGCATCCCTGTTCTGACGAATATTCTATTCATAGCCAGAGTTATGGATGCGCAGAGTTGTCTTAACCCTAGTTCTGTACTGTGAGCACTTCAAGACGCACACACCTCGTGCGGGGGAGGAACGGCATGCATCCACCAGCCTTGTGGGATTGGGAATCGGGACAACGCGTAGTCCTCGCCTCCATGGAGCGCCCAGAAAACGCAGCCTGGGTTGAGGAGTCGTATGCCTCGCCCGACGGTGAGCGCGTTGCGGCTCTGGCCAGGCTGGAGGACGGCACCTTTACGGCGCTTGTCAATGGCGAGGCCTGGGAAAGCACCTTTGAAAAAGCCTGGCATCTGCGCTTCAGCCCGGACGGCCGCCTCACCGCCATCGTCCAGCAGGACGGCATGTGGACTGCGGCCGTGGATGGCGAGGCCTGGGAAGAGAATTTCGACTACATGTGGGGCACCCAGTTTTCTCAGGACGGATCCGTCATCGCCGCCTGCATACAAGCGGGAGGCGAGTACGGCCTGTGCCTTGAGGGCGTCACCTGGGACACTCTTTACGAGAACGCCAGCCAGTGCGTGCTCTCCGCCGATGGCAAAGCCTCGGCCGCAGTGGTGCAGCTCTCCTCGCTCAAGCCCGCGGACCTTGATGCATTCCAGGCCGGCGTGTTCGGCGTGGCCGTGAATGGCCAGAAATGGGACAAGAACTTCGTCAATTGCTGGACGCCGGCCTTCGACGCCCAGGGGGCGAAGGTCGCCGCGCAGGTGCGCACCAGCCTTTACGACTACAGCATCGCCGTGGACGGAGCCAAGTGGGCGGAGAGCTACACCTGCGTGTGGGAGCCGCGCTTCAATCCCGCCACGGGCAAGGTCGTGGCCCCGGTGCGCATCAAGGGCGCGTGGGGCATGGCCCAGGATGGGCAGATCATCTGGGAGCCCAAGTTCGTCCAGTGCTGGCACCAGGCCTTCAGCCAAGATGGCAAGAACATTGCGGCCATTGTTGCGCCGGAGTTCGGAGCCTTCACCGTGGCCGTGAACGCCAAACCCTGGTCCATCAGTTTCCCCGTTGTCACCGACCTGGTCATAGGACGTGAGGGCGAGCGCGTGGCCGCCCTGGGCAACAATAACAATACCGATTGGCACGTCATGGTGGACGGCGAGACCTGGGCTGGCAGCTGGGACATGGCTTGGAAGCCGGTCATCAGCGCCAGCGGCGGGCATGTGGCCGTCAAGGTGGAGAAGGGCAAGCGGCAGACCCTGGTCGTTGATGGCCGCAGGTATGCACAGGACTTCGACAAGCTTTTTGAGCCCACGTTCAGCCCGGACGGCAACAAGCTGCTCATCCGCGCCATCGAAAAGGGCTCCTTCGTCCGCATCGTGGCCGAAGTGGGAACAGTCTAGGCCGCCCAAGGAGGACCAGATATGAACGCCGCTTATCAATTCGTCACCGGCCCGCTGGCCTGGGCCGCTTGGGGCATATTCCTGCTCGGCTCGGCCTATCGGCTCATTACAATGTACCAGCTGGCCAAGTCAAAAGACGCCACATCCCTCGCCTTCATGAGCTGGCACTTCTCGCTGCGCTCCATCATCAACTGGATCATCCCCTTCAACGCCCTGGGCTGGCGCAAGAGCCCGGCCATGACCGTGGCCACCTTTGCCTTCCACCTCTGCCTGCTCGCCGCGCCCATTTTCCTGGTGGCGCACGTGATGCTCTGGGACCAGGCCTTTGGCGTCCGCTACGTCACCATTCCGGACAACGTTGCCGACATCATGACCCTCGTCGTCATCGCCGCCTGCCTGTACTTCGCGGGGCGCCGGCTGGTGCAGCCCGAGGTGCGCTACATCACCACCCCGCAGGACTGGGTTGCCCTCGTCATCGTCCTGGCGCCGTTTCTCACGGGTTTTTTGGCCTACCATCAGGCCATCGATTATGACGCCATGATCATTCTGCACGTGGTTGCCGGCGAGATCATGCTCGCGGCCATTCCCTTCACCCGACTCTCCCACATGGTCTTCGCCGCCTTCACTCGGGCCTATATGGGCTCGGAGTTCGGCGGCGTCCGCCACGCGCGCGACTGGTAAGCCCCAAGGAGGACTACGAAATGGGCATTGCGGACAGACTCATCGAGGACGTGGGGCTCAGGCGCGGGGTATCCCGGCTCACCCCGGAAATAATCGAGAAAACCGTCAACGCCGTCATCAGCGGCGAAACCGGCGCGCGGCTCAAAGCCTACGCCGAAACCTGCATGCGTTGCGGCCTGTGCGCGGAGGCCTGCCACTTCTCGCTCTCCCATCCGGGCGATCCGAGCTATACCCCGGCGGGCAAGGTGCACCAGACCATGGGCGTGCTGCTCAAGACCGGCGGCAAGGTCGACCCGGATTTCGTCTACAGCATGGCGCAGCTGGCCTACACCGAATGCAACCTGTGCCGCCGCTGCGTGCACTACTGTCCCATCGGCGTGGACACCGGCTACATAATGAGCACCGTGCGGCGCATCTGCCACAAGCTGGGCGTCACCCCGCAATACATTCAGGACACGGCGCACAGCCATTCCGCCACCTTCAACCAGATGTGGGTGAAGGACGACGAATGGACTGACACGCTCATGTGGCAGGAAGATGAAGCCCGGGACGAATTCCCGGACTTGCGCATCCCGCTTGATAAAGAAGGCGCGGATATCTACTACTCGGTCATTGCGCCGGAACCCAAGTTCCGCACCCAGCTCATCTACCAGGCCGCGGCCATCATGCACATGGCCGGGGCGGACTGGACCATGCCTTCCGAACCCGGCTGGGACAACTCGGACATGTGCATGTTCACCGGCGACTTCGAGATGATGGGCCGGCTGAAGCGCAAGCACTTTGAAAGCGCGCAGAAACTCAAGGTCAAGCGCATCGTCATGGGCGAGTGCGGGCACGCCTTCCGCTCTATCTACGACATGGGCAACCGCGCCGTGGGCTGGAAGATGCCCCCGGTGCCGGTGATCCACTCCATTGCGTACTTCTGGGAACTTATGACAGAAGGCAAGATCAAGCTGGCCAAGAAGTATCCTGGCCCGGTCACTGTTCACGACCCCTGCAATGTGGTGCGTGGTCAGGGGCTGCATGAAAAGCTGCGCGAGCTTGTGAACTTCCTGGTCGAAGGCGGCATTGTCGAGACCGCCTCCAACCGCGAGCACAACCTCTGCTGCACGGCAGGCGGCGGCGTCATCAATTGCGGGCCCCCGTTTAAAAACGTGCGCGTTGCCGGAAGCAAGATCAAGGCCGACGAACTGCGGGCCACGGGCGTTAAGACCATCGTCGCGCCGTGCCACAACTGCCACGGCGGTTTGGAGGACACCGTGCACAGCTACAAGCTGGGCATGGAGATCAAGTTCCTCGGCGACATTATCTACGAATGCATGGAAAAACCCGAGGTCTAGGAGAAGCAGCCATGAAACGCACACTCCCGCTTCTGCTTTCGGCCGCGCTCATCCTGGCCTTCGCCCAGGCGGCCATGTCGCAGCAGGATATCAAGACCCTGGCCCCGGCGGCCTTTGGCAAACTGACCAGGCCTGCGGCCCAGTTCAATCATGACCAGCACAACGAAAAGGCGGGCCTGACGGACTGCGTGGTGTGCCACCACGGCGGCGCGGACGGCAAGATCGACAGAAGCGCCTCCACCGAGGGCACGCCCTGCGCCGAGTGCCACAAGGTGAAGCCCGAAGGCAAGGGCACCAGCCTCATGAACGCCTACCACAAGCAGTGCATCGACTGCCACAAGACCAAGGGCAAGGGTCCTTTGGCCTGCGGCCAGTGTCACAAGCGTTAGTCTCCTGATTCCGGGCCGGAACCGCGTTCCCACCAGCGCAGTTCCGGCCCGGATAAATCACCGGCGACAGAAGCTGGGCAGATCCACAAGAGATAAGGCATGCGCAACCCGTGGAGCATCATCCAGAAAAGCCTGGCCCTGAAGCTCATCGCCACGGCGGGCCTTTCGCTGGCCTTGAGCGTCGCCGCCCTGTCCTATTTCGCCATCAGCCATCAGGAAGACGTGCTCATGAGCTACGTCGTGTCCGAGGCTGACCGCCTGGGCACGACCATCAAGCTTGGCACGCGCTATGCCATGATGATCAACTCGCGCGACGACCTGAACCAGATCATCACCAACATCGGCTCGCAAAAGGGCATCCAGGCGATCCGCGTGTACAACAAGGCCGGGCAGATCAAGTTCTCCAACATCCCGGCCGAGAAAGACACCGTCACAAACATCAAGAATCAGGCCTGCTATGTGTGCCACCAGGCCACCCCGCCCCCGCCCGACGTGCCCCTGGCGAACCGGACGCGCATCTTCACCGACGCCGACGGCCAGCGCAAGCTCGGCATCATAAGCCCCATCCACAACGAGGAGGGCTGTTCCGAGGGCTGCCATTTCCATCCCAAGGACACCAAGGTCCTGGGCGCCATCGACGTGGTGCTCTCCCTGGAGGCCACGGACCGGGAGATCGCGGCCTTCCAAACCCGCAGCGTGGCCTTCACCTTCATCGTGCTCTTCGGCATGGGGCTGGCCATCTTCATTTTCATGGGCCGCTATGTCATCCGGCCCATCAGGAAGCTTATAGTCGGCGCGCAGCTCATCTCTGAGGGCGGCCAGTGCACCCGCATCGACATCGACCAGACCGATGAGATGGGCACGCTTGTGCACACCATCGAGCGCATGGGCAAGAGCATCAGCGACAAGCAGATTGAGCTGAACCGCCAGCGCGACGAGTACCAGACGCTCTTTTCGCTGGTGCCCTGCATCATCACCGTGCAGGACCGCAACTTCCGGCTGTTGCGCTACAACCAGGAGTTCCGCGACAAGTTCCGGCCAAAGCCCGGCGACACCTGCTTCCACGCCTACAAGGGCCGCAGCTCCAAGTGTCCCAATTGCCCGGTGGAGAAAAGCTTCGAGACGGGCCGCTCCTTCTCCGGCGAGGAATCCGGCGTGGACGCCACCGGCGCGCTGCGGCATTGGCTGGTCACCAGTTCGCCCATCAAGAACGCGGAGGGCGAAGTCGTCGCCGCCATGGAGATGTGTTTGGACATCACCAGCCGCAAGCAGCTGGAGGACAAGCTGGAGCGCAGCGAGCGAAAATACCTCGCGATTTTTAAAAACATCCCGAACCCCGTGTTCGTGCTCGACGCCGCCACCCTGAACATCCTGGACTGCAACGAGTCTGTGCAGCCGGTGTACGGCTTTGAAAAGACAGAGCTGGTGGGCCAAAGCTTCCTGTCTCTTTTCCCGGAGGAGGACCGCGACACCTATCATCTGAAGCTCCGGCAGTTGAGCCTCCACGACCGGGTCATCAATCTTGCCAAGGACGGCCGGCGGCTCTTTGTCACCGTGCGCCTGTCGCCTTCGGAGTTCAGCGGGCAGCGGGTGCTTCTTGTGACCACCAGCGACATGACCAAACGTCTGGAGACGGAGCAGCAGCTCATCCAGGCCTCCAAAATGGCCACCTTGGGCGAAATGGCCACGGGCATGGCCCATGAGCTGAACCAGCCGCTCTCGGTCATCAAGACAGCAGCCAGCTTCATCCGGCGCAAGATCGAGCGCGGCGAGGAGCTGGCCAAGGACATTCTGGCCACATTGACCCTGGAGATAGACGCCCATGTGGACCGGGCGAGCAAAATCATCAACCACCTGCGGGAATTTGGGCGCAAGCCGGAAATGAAGCTGGAACCCGTGGACGCTGGCGAGATTCTGCTGCGTTCCCTGGACATCTTCAGCCAGCAGCTCAAGCTGCGCGAGATAAACGTGGAGTTCGACCTCGCACCGTCCCTGCCTTTGGTCATGGCCGACGCGGGCAGGCTGGAGCAGGTGTTCATCAACATGCTCATCAATGCACGTGACGCCATTGAGGACAAGTGGGCCGCGGCCAAGCCCGGTGCTGAAGCCGGCAGGGAGCCCAAGCGCATCCACTTGGCCACGAGCCTCTCCGGCGGCAAGGTGCAGGTGGAGATTGCGGATACGGGCTGTGGCATTCCTCCGGGCGTGCTGGACAAGATCTTCGAACCCTTCTTCACCACCAAGCGTGTGGGCAAGGGCACGGGTCTGGGCCTCTCCATCAGCTACGGCATCATCCAGGACTGCGGCGGAACCATCCACGCCGAGTCCACGCCCGGAGAGGGCACCCGCTTTGTCATCACTCTGCCGCTGCTGCGGCAGGAAGGAGACGCCCAAGAATGAGCGAAGCGCCTTCCCTGCTGCTGGTCGATGACGAGGACGGCATCCGCAGGGTTCTCGGGCTCACCTTAGCCGACCGCGGCTACCGGGTGCGCACGGCGGCCAACGCCGAAGAGGCCCTGGCCCTGTTCCGGCAGGAGCCTGCCCCCGTGGTGCTCACGGACATAAAGATGCCCGGCATGGACGGCCTGGAGCTGCTTGGGGCCATCAAGAGCTTGGATCCGGACTGCGAGGTCATCCTCATCACCGGACACGGCGACATTGACCTGGCCATCCAGGGCATCAAGCTCGACGCCACGGATTTCGTCACCAAGCCCATCCGCGACGACGCGCTGGACATCGCCCTTGCGCGCGCCCGCGAGCGCCGGGCCATGCGCCGGGCCATCCGCGAGCACACGGAGCACCTGGAGCAGCTGGTGGAGCAGAAGACGCGCGAATTGCTGGCGGCGGAACGCTTGGCCGCCGTGGGCCAGACCGTGGCCAGCCTGTCGCACTCCATCAAGAACATGGCCAGCGGCCTTGAGGGCAGCCTGTTCCTGCTGCGCCAGGGACTTGCGGGCGACCGCGAAGCGTACCTGGAGCAAGGGTTCGAGATGCTCGAGGCCAATGTGCAGAAGCTCAAGAGTCTTTCCCTCGACATGCTGCGCTTCGCCAAACCGGAGGAGATCAAGCGCGCGCCCACGGACCCCGCCGCTCCCGCGCGGGAGGTGGTGGAGCTGCTGGCCCAGCAGGCCCAGGCCGCGGGGGTGACGCTGGACATGGAAGCGACTGGGCAGGCCGCGACGGCCATGCTCGACGCCGAGGCCCTGCACCGCTGCCTCATGAACCTGGTCGGCAACGCCCTCGACGCCTGCGCGGCGGCGGGCTACGGACCGGAGAATCCAAAGGGCCGCGTGCGCGTGCTGGTCGAGAACCTCCCGGAGGGAGGCGTTTCCTATAGCGTTGAGGACAACGGTCCCGGCATACCCGAGGCCCTGCGGCCCAAGCTGTTCACCGCATTCTTCAGCACCAAAGGCGAGGGCGGCAGCGGGCTTGGACTTCTCACTACGAAAAAGACTGTGGAGGCGCACGGCGGCAGCATCCATGTTGCGAGCGGGAACAATGCCGGCAGTACGTTCATAATTATCATACCAGGCACATATGAAAATAAAGTTTTATAGTATGATTTTAAACTTTGCGTGTTTTGACTCTGCAGTGTTGACGCAAATCTATGCATGAAATATGACTAAAACCGTATCCGCGTCTTTTGAAGCTGAAAGCACTCCTGAGGTGTAGGGTAAGATGGACGAAGTCATACTGAATGAAGACGGCAGTCTGCTTGACCGGGACGGCGCACGCGTCGACGACGTCTTGCGGGCATTGGGCGCGCGGGTAAGCCTTGCGCCCGGCTACTGTCTGCGGGGCTTTATGCGCATGCTGCGCCAGAATCCCGTGCTCTTCCGCTTGAACGACTTCGCCCAGGACTTCGCCACACAGTATGACTCCTGGCCAAAGGACGGCTGCCATCCCCCCGGCTTGGAGCGTCTGGAGCTTTCCCGCGTGGTGGAGATGATCGGTCATCCGGGACCGCCAAGGCTTGAGATCTACCATACCCTGCGCGGGCTGCTGCCGGATGGCGGCGATTTGGAGATCAAGAGCTGGCAGGTGGAGGCGCTTCTGGATGCGCCGCTTGCTCTGGGGCCGCTGCGCCATGTTGTTTTCGGCGACAGGATCGCGGAGTTCACGTTCGAAACAGTGTGCAATCTGTTCGAGTTTTTCGAGGGTGTCTTATGGCAGCTCGCTTTTCACGGCACACCGAGAGAGTGTGCACTAAGGAGGTAGCCCATGTTTGAGAAGATATTGTTCGCCACCTCGGCCTCTTCCACTTGTGACGACGCCGCGCGCGTGGCCTTCGAGCTTTCGCGCAAGAACCGTTCGCGGCTCAATGTGTTCCACGTCTTCGGCCTGCCCACCCGCGGCTTCGGCCTCACCTACCGCGATGTGCGCACCGGCGAGGAGGACGCGGTTGACGAGAACCTCGTCAGCCTGGTGAAGGAGGAGATGGCCCAGTATTACGAAAAGCTCGCCAAGGATCATCCCTCCTGCGTGTTCGAGACCGCCACGGGCGAGCCCCACACCGAGATTTTGCGCAAGGCCAGAAAGGAGGACGCGAGCCTCATCGTCATGGGCGCGCACACCCGGCCCGAGGACGTGGGCGCCATGCGCCACCGCATCATCGCCGGATCGACCATGCAGAAGGTGGCCAAGAGCGCCCGCTGCCCGGTGCTGATCGTCAGCCGTCCCTGCGTCACCTGCTGGTCGTACTTCGCCAACATCGTTGTGGCCACGGACTTCAGCAAGCCCTCGGACTACGCATTCCAGTTCGCGCGCAACGTGGCCAAGGAAATCGGCTGCCGCCTGCACGTGTTCCACTGCGTGGACCTGGGCGGCGAGCAGGAGCCCGGCCAAGCGTACATTGAGCAGCAGCTCGCCGCCGCGGAAAAGAAGGTTCAGGACAAGTACGTGGCCAACATGGGCGACTTCGACAACTACGTCATCGCCCTGCGCGAGGGCAATCCGCACGTCGAAGTCCTCAAGTACGCACGCGAGAACAAGTCCGACCTCATCGTCATGGCGCACCACACCAAGGACATCGACCCGGAGCAGGCCATGCTCGGCAGCACCATCGAACAGGTTGTGCTGCGCTCCGCCTGCCCGGTTTTGAGCGTGAACCACCCGGACAAGGTGGACGTAAGCCCCTACGGCGCGCCGCGCGCGGGCGAGTAGCAGCCATGGCCGGGGGCGCCGAAAAGTCGGCAACCCGTGGCCGGGTGCTCGTGGTTGACGACGAGATGCACCTCAGGCTGTTCATCAAGGCGGTGTTCGAGTCCGCCGGGTATGAAACGGCCATGGCGCGGGATGGCGAGGAAGGGCTTGAAAAGGTGCGCCAGTTCAAGCCCGACCTTGTGAGTCTGGACCTCATGATGCCGAACCAGGGCGGCATACGGCTCTTGACCGGGCTCCGGCGCGATCCGGAGCTTGGCGCGACCAAGGTGCTGGTGGTCTCGGCGATCGAGGGCGAGACCTTCCGGCATTCCCTGGCCCTGCTGCAGGCCGGGCCAGGAGGCGGGGTCGCCGGACCGGACGGCTACGTGGAAAAACCGCCCACGGCGCAGCTTTTACTGGACGAGGCGGAGCGGATTTTGAAAAAGGGCGCGGCCTGAGGTCCGCCCAGTCCCAGCAATGTGGAACCCCAAGGAGGCGAATCATGGCCAAGAAGATCATGGTGGTCGACGACGATCCGGACATCGTGGAATATCTTGTGACCATCTTCAAGGAACGCGGTTACGAGACCTGTTCCGCCGAAGGCGGGGAGGGCGCCCTTGAAATGATGGAGCGCGAGCATCCGGATCTTTTGACCCTTGACCTGGAAATGCCTGAGGAATGGGGGCCGCGCTTCTACCGCAAGTTCAGTCAGAAGCCGGAGTTCAAGGACCTGCCCGTGGTGGTCATCAGCGGTTTGGCGGGCATCCATCTGGCCATCCGCAAGGCCGTGGCCACGGTGAGCAAGCCCTTTGATCCGGCCCAGGTGCTTGAGATAGTGGATCGCACCATCGGCAAGCCTTAAGGCCCGCCGGAGCAGTCTAACCCCCCTCCCCTTCCGGGGCGGAACGAGGTATGCTTTGCCCGTAGGGAGCATATGACGCGTCCGCAGGACGGGGCGTGCTCCAGGAGTGGGTATGAAGGACAAAACACTGCTGCTCGTCGATGACGAGCCCGGCATCCGCAAGGTTGTCGGCA
>Ga0209373_10001414_pt1 | contig 28368 bp, 20 predicted proteins | sample Higcelweek5metaG_FD_187173 | JGI IMG/M metagenome (GOLD analysis project Ga0209373, IMG submission 187173) | Freshwater pond sediment microbial communities from the University of Edinburgh, under environmental carbon perturbations - High... | ecosystem: Environmental > Aquatic > Freshwater >... | reverse complement strand
CCGGCGGAAAACTGCGACACACGACCCACCCGCAGTGGGATGGACGGATCGGAAACGGCGGAACGATCCTGCTCTGGGCCGAACAGGGGATGGGCGATTCGATCCAATTCATCCGTTATGTTGAGGCCGTGCAACAGCGGGGGTGGAAAGTCCTTGTCGAGGTGCCTCTTATCCTGAAATCTCTGTTCGCAAGCCTTAAGGGAATCGATCTGGTCAGCTTCGGCGGTCCCTTTCCTTCCTTTGAGACCCAGTGCCCGCTGATGAGTCTGCCCTTCGTCCTTGGCACCACCCTGGAGACTCTGCCCGTCCCCATCCCCTATCTGTTTGCCGAGCCGGAGCGGGTGGTGGCGTGGCAAAAGCGCCTATCAACCTCCGCCCCCAGAATCGGGCTGGTCTGGCGGGGCAATCCCGATCACAAGCGGGACCGCTACCGTTCCATGTCTCCCGCCCACTTCGCCCCCTTCTGCCAGATCCCCGGCCTGACCTTTGTCTCGCTGCAAAAAGACGCCCGGACCGATGAATTGGCAATTCTCGATCCTTCGGGGAACCGTGTCCTGAATGCCGGACCTGACCTCCATGATCTCACCGATACTGCGGCCCTGATCGCCACCCTGGATCTAGTGATCAGTATCGATTCGGCGGTGTGCCATCTGGCCGGGGCCTTGGGGGTGCCGACCTGGACATTGCTGGATTCCATTCCGGATTGGCGCTGGATGAGGGAGAGAGAGGATTCGCCCTGGTATCCGACGATGCGCCTGTTCCGTCAGAAACACCGGATGGGCTGGGATGAGGTGTGCCAGCGGGTTGAAGCGGACTTAAGACAGATGGCCCCCCCTTTGTAGAGAACGAGGACAACCGGGCCAGGATCTGACCCTTGAGGAGGAAACGGTAACGGCGGCGGTGCGGCCGTTACCGTCAGCATCCCCTTTCAAGACTCCGGTGCTGGTATTGAACGACTGGAAACCCTTCGCCCCTTGAGCGATGATCCCGAGCATTCCGGCGGGCTGGAGCAAACCGGGAAGCGCACCGCCGTTTCCCATTCCAGCGGAAAACCATCATGGCAAGACGGGGCTCCCCGCCCCCGTTGATCGGATGAGAACGCAATCATGAAGAAGGCGGTGCAGGTACAGAACGACCCTCCCTTGCCGGCGGCCTATCGCGCCTTGCGGGCGGGGAATTATGAGCTGGCCGAAGCCAAATTATCTCAGGCCCTGGCGCTCGATCCGGCCCAGCCGGTCGTCCTAACCGATCTTGGGGCCTTGCTGCGCCGTCGCGGTCGGCCCCGGGCCGCGGTGGCCTGTTATCGCCGCGCTCTGGCTCTGAACGAATCGGCGGCGACCTATTCCAATCTCGGCAATGCCCTGCGCGATCTCGGCCGGCTGGCCGAAGCCGAAACCGCCTTGCGGCGGGCGGTAGCCCTGGCGCCGGATCAAGCCGGCTACGCTTATAATCTGGCCCTGCTGCTGCGCGATGCCCGCCAGCATGAGGAAGCGGCCGCCCTGATGGAAACTCTGGCCGCTGCCGCCCCCGACGTCGCCGATTATGCCTGGGATCTGGCCCTGACCCGGCTGTATCTGAACGATCTGGCGCGCGGGTTTGCCGGCTATGAACGGCGTTTCGGTCTCGCCCGCAATCCTCGCCGGGTCTTCCCCGGCCCACCCTGGATCGATCAAGATCCCGCCGGCCGCACCCTGCTGGTCACCAGTGAGCAGGGGTTTGGCGATGCGTTGCAATTCATCCGCTTCGTGCCGGTGCTGATTGCCCAAGGCGCCCGGGTGATCCTCGAATGCCAACCGGAATTGATCGATCTGTTCGGCACCATCCCCGGTTTGGCCGGTCTGATCGAGAAAGGAGCGGCGCCTCCGCCCTTCGATCTGTGGGTGCCGATCGCCAGCCTGCCGCACCGGCTCGGCCTGGGGAGCCGGATCGGGATTCCCGATCAGGTACCCTATCTCGATCCGGCCCCGGCCCCGCTGCCGGCCTTGCCGCCGCTGGCCCCTGCGGCCCGGCTTCGGGTCGGGCTAATCTGGGCCGGCAAGCTGACCCCCCGTGATCGCTCCTGGTCGCTTGAGGCCCTGATGCCCTTGCTGGAACGCCCGGATATCGCCTGGGTCAGCCTCCAGAAAGGCCCGCGCGCGGCCGATGTGCGGGAGCAGGGCCTGGAATCGGTGGTGGTCGATGCCGAAGCCCTCGGCGCCCTCAACAGTTTCGCCGATACCGCCCGATTGATGTGCACGCTGGATCTGGTGGTGACGATCGATACCTCAACCGCCCATCTGGCCGGAGCCCTGGGGCGGCCGGTCTGGGTGGTGCTGCGCTATGTCTCGGACTGGCGCTGGCGCGATGAGGGGACCACGTCCCCCTGGTATCCGACGATGCGGCTGTTCCGTCAGGCCGATCCCGACGATTTCGCCGGCCCCGTCGCGGCGATGGGCGCGGCCTTTGATGCGCTGGAAACAAACCGCTGAAGCCTGATTCACGATCCAGGACTCTTTAGTAAACCAGGAAGAAAAGCGAATGAACCGAAAGCAGCGCCGTGCGCTCCCGAAGTTGAATAACACCCCGACCTCGACGGGGAACGTCCAGCTTGTTTTCACCAAAGCTGTGCAATGCCATCAAGCTGGAAAGTTCGAGGAGGCAGAGCCGCTCTATCAGCAGTATCTCAAGGCTGTTCCGGGTCACGCTGAAGCTCATCATTTTCTCGGGATTCTCTATCATCAGAGGGGGATGAACGCCCAGGCCGTCGAGCCGATGCAGAAAGCGATCGCCCTCAAAGGCACGGTGGCCACTTTCCACGTCAATCTGGCCAATGTTCTCTTGGCCCTGGGCCGCCATGAAGAGGCGGAAGCGATCTGCCGGCAGGCGATCGTCGTGGAGCCGTCCAATGCCGGCGCCTTTTTCGCTCTGGGGCTGGCGCTGAAGAGCCTGGGACGACCGGAACAGGCGGAAGCCGCCTATCGCCAGGCGATCGCCCTGAAAGAAGATTACCATCAGGCCCATTGCAATCTGGGCGCTCTGCTCAAGGAGATGGGGCAACTCGAAGAATCCGAACAGGCCTATCGACGGGCGATTCAGTCCAAGCCGGATTTCGCCGAAGCCCATTTCAACCTCGCCAATGGCTTGAGAGAAACCGGGCGACTGGAAGAGGCGGAAGCCGCCTACCGTCAGGCGATCGCCCTGACGCCCAATTTCGCGCCGGCCCATGGCAATCTTGGCAATGCCTTGCAGGCCCTGAAACGATTGGACGAGGCGGCAGCGGAATATCGACAGGCGATTCTGCTCCAGCCGAATTTTGCCGAGGCCCATTCCAACCTGGGCTCGGTCCTGCACGAACAGGGCAAGCTGGAGGAAGCGGAGGCCTCCTGCCGCCGGGCGATCGAGATCACCCCGAATCAGGTCAACAGCTTCTTCAACCTCGGCAGCATCCTGAAAAAAAAGGAAGCCTGGGGGGAAGCCCTGGCGGCGTTTCGCCAAGCTCTCGCCCTGCAACCGAACCATAGCGAATCCGCTCTGGGCCTGGGGCTGGTGTTGTGGGATCTGGAACAGTTCGAGGAAGCCGAAGCCGTCTATCGTCAGGCCCTGGCTCTCACCCCGGAGGATGACGGACTCTGGCTCGAATTAGGCAATACCCTGCTCAAACAGAAACGACCGGAGGAAGCGGAAGCCTGTTTCCACCAGTCGATCGCCCTCGCCCCCGAAGAGGTTGCCGGTTATTTGAGTTTGGGCAACGCGCTGATGGATCAGGAACGCCTCGAAGAGGCCGAAGCCGCCTATCGCCACGCCGCCACCCTTAAGCCCGATCAAGCCGAAGCCTACTGCAATTTGGCCAACGTGATGATTGAGAGGGATCTGTGTGACGAAGGCGAGAGCCTGTTGCGTCAGGCCATCAGCCTCCAATCGGATTTCGCCCTGGCCCATACCAATCTCGGCATGTTGCTGTTGCGCGAAGAACAGTTCGAGGAAGGATGGCGCGAATATGAATCCCGCTGGTTCTCCAAAGGCTACACCGGCGGCAAATTGCGACACACCAACTATCCGCAGTGGGATGGACGGGCCGGTACGGGCGGAACGATTCTGCTTTGGTCCGAACAGGGGATCGGGGATTCGATCCAATTCATCCGCTATGTCGAGATCGTGCAACAACTGGGCTGGAAGGTCATTGTCGAGGTTCCCGAATCGATCAAACCTTTGTTCCGGAGCATTAAGGGGCTCCATATGGTCGAAGCCGGTGATTTCGTCCCCGTCCTTGAGGCTCAGTGCCCGCTGCTGAGTGTGCCCTTCGCCCTGGGCACCACCCTGGAGACTCTGCCGGCCACCATCCCCTATCTGTTTGCCGAGCCGGAGCGGGTGGCGGCGTGGCAAAAGCGTCTGTCGACCACCTCCGGCCCCAAAATCGGGCTGGTCTGGCGGGGCAATTCCAAACACGGACGGGACCGCTATCGGTCGATGACGGCCGACAGCTTCGCCCCCTTCTGCCGCATTCCCGGCCTGACCTTTGTCTCGCTGCAAAAAGACGCCCGGGCCGATGAATTGGCGAGTCTCGATCCCTCGGGGGACCGCGTCCTCAATGCCGGCCCTGACCTCCATGATCTCACCGATACGGCGGCCCTGATCGCGACCCTGGATTTGGTGATCAGTATCGATTCGGCCGTTTGCCATCTGGCCGGAGCCTTGGGCGCCCAGACCTGGACTCTGCTGGATTCGGTTCCGGATTGGCGGTGGCTGAATGAGAGAGAGGATTCGCCCTGGTATCCGACGATGCGCCTGTTCCGCCAGAAACGCCGGATGGACTGGCCGGAGGTGTGCCAGCGGGTTGAAGCGGAATTGCGGACATTAGCCGCCGCTTCATAGACGCCCCCGATCAAGGCTGATCCGCACGGGATCGCCGGCAACGGCGGCACGGATCAAACCCACCGCCGTTGCTCCCTCCCCGGCAGGAATTGACTCCCCTGAAAACAAGATCTCTTTCAGAAACGCGCCTGGACAAGGAGTCCAATCATGGCACTCGATGAATTTATTCTCCCCCCGCACCGGGAATGGGCTCACTTCATCGAGGCCATGAAGAATCATGATCTGGGGGCGATCTGGCGGGCGATTGGCGAGGCCGGCATCCACGCCCCATCGGATTCCTACCACATGACCGGTTTGTTTCAGGCGGTCTCGGGGAAAAATCCTGAAGCCTATGATTGGATTTCGCGGTGCGTCGCGCTGGAGCCGCATGCGGTCGAAGCTTGGTACAATCTCGGTGTCATCGCCGAGCGCTCGATCTCCATTTCAGAGGCCAACCGCAATTATCTTCAGGCCCTGCAACGGGCGCCAGAGCATCCCCCCACCCATCAGGCCCTGGCCCGTCTCTACCGAGTGCTCGTGGGCAAAGTGCTCTGTTGTCCGCAAGAGTTCGAAATCATCAATGTCGAAATCTCCACCTATTGCTCGCTGAGATGTCCGGGATGTGGCCGAACTGCTCATGCGCCCCATTTCAATAAATTGATGAGTCTGGATCGCTTCACACGTCTGATTGAAAACCTCCCCCCCGCCAAAACCATAACTTTGAGCGGCCTGGGAGAGCCTTTGCTTCATCCCGAAGTCTCGTCCATTGTGAAACACAGCAAAGAAAGTGGAAAATTTAAAAAAATCAATATGGTCAGCAATTTAATGACAAAAAGAAGAGAAAATTACGACGATCTCTTTTTATCTGGACTGGATGAGCTAAGAGTCTCTGTCGACAGCCTCGACCCCGTTCTTATACAAAAATTGAGAACGGGGAGTGACTTATCTTTGCTAAATTCAACTCTTGGTTATTTAATTGGGAAAGGAAGATCCGTTACTGTCAACATTGTTTTAAGTACGGACAACAAAGATGATGTGATAAATACACTTTATAAATTAAATTCTATGGGAAAAGTCGCCGTATCTCTCCAATTTTACTTGGATATGGGCCGCCCGGAGGGGTGCATGAACCTGGAGGATCAGGAAGAAATCCTGATTAAAATCAAAAAAGCACGGGATCATCTTGAAAATATCACGCTCTATGGCCCGATGAATCTCAAGAGTTATCAATCCTATCTTTGTGGAAGTCCGTGGCAGACGCTGACACTTGATGTTAATGGTGATCTGATGCCCTGTTGCTTGGTCAGGGATCCGTCAATCTTTGGCAAAGCAAATGTGATTGAGCAAACTCTGGCCGAGATCTGGGCCGCTCCGGAGGTCCGGGCGTTTTTGACCTCTTTCATCGAGAAATCTCCGGATTTCTGCGGGGGATGCTTCGAAAATATCAGGGTAAGCGAGCATCAGGGCTATGCCCCGGGCGTTCGTCCCTATCTTGCGGGGGACGTGCGGGCATTCCCCTCTGCTCCCCACGAAAAACCCCCGGCCACCTGACGGCGACCGGGGGCACTCTTCAGCCTTCTGACCCGAACGGGGATCAGGCGGCGACCATCGCCAGCAGCAGAATAGCCACGATGTTGATGATCTTGATCATCGGGTTGACGGCAGGGCCGGCGGTGTCCTTGTAGGGATCGCCGACGGTATCACCGGTGACGGCAGCCTTGTGGGCATCGGAGCCCTTGCCGCCATGGTGGCCGTCTTCGATGAACTTCTTGGCATTATCCCAGGCACCACCGCCCGAGGTCATCGAGATCGCGACGAACAGACCGGTGACGATGGTGCCGAGCAGCATCGCGCCGAGCGCGGTGAAGGCGGCAACCTGGCCGGCGGCGGTCTTGATCACGAAATACAGCACCACCGGCGACAGCACCGGCAGCATGCTGGGGATGATCATTTCCTTGATCGCGGCGCGGGTCAGCATATCGACGGCGCGGCCGTAATCCGGCTTGGCAGTCCCGGCCATGATGCCGGGGATTTCCTTGAACTGACGACGGACTTCGATCACCACCGAACCGGCAGCGCGGCCGACCGCCTGCATGCCGAGCGCCCCGAACAGATAGGGCAGCATGCCACCGAGGAACAGCCCGATCACCACATAGGGGTCTTCGAGGCTGAACTGGATGTTGAGGTTGGGGAAATAATGCTTGAGGTCAGCGGTATAAGCCGCAAACAGCACCAGCGCGGCAAGGCCGGCCGAACCGATCGCATAGCCCTTGGTCACCGCCTTGGTGGTGTTGCCGACGGCGTCAAGCGCGTCGGTGATCTTGCGGACGTCCTTCGGCAGGTCGGCCATTTCGGCAATGCCGCCGGCATTGTCGGTGACCGGGCCATAGGCGTCGAGGGCAACGATCATCCCGGCCAGGGCCAGCATGGTCGTGGCCGCGATCGAGATGCCGAACAGACCGGCGACGTTGAAGGCGGCGATAATCGCGACCGAAATCACCAGCACCGGCAGAGCGGTGGCTTCCATCGACACCGCCAGACCCTGAATCACGTTGGTGCCGTGACCGGTGACCGAGGCTTCGGCGACCGAACGGACCGGACGGTAATCGGTGCCGGTGTAATATTCGGTGATCCACACCAACAGGCCGGTCACGACGAGACCGATCATGGCGCAGCTGTAGAGGTTGGAACCGGTGATGATCCGGCCGCCGGCGTCGAAGGTGGCGCCGAAGCCGCCGAAGCCATAGACCAGCACCGCCGCGATCAGCGCCGCTGACAACACGCCAGTGACGATCAGGCCCTTGTAGAGGGCCCGCATGATCTTGCCCGACTCATCGAGCTTGACGAAGAAGGTGCCAATGACCGAAGCGAAGATACAGACCCCGCAAATGACCAGCGGCAGCTGCATCATCTGGGCCTGGGCGAGTCCGGTGAAGAAGATCGAGCCGAGCAGCATCGTGCCGACCACGGTGACCGCGTAGGTTTCGAACAGGTCAGCGGCCATACCGGCGCAATCGCCGACATTGTCACCGACGTTATCGGCGATCACCGCCGGGTTGCGGGGATCATCTTCGGGAATCCCGGCTTCGACCTTGCCGACGAGATCGGCACCGACGTCGGCGCCCTTGGTGAAGATGCCGCCACCGAGACGGGCGAAGATCGAGATCAGCGACGCGCCGAACGACAGCGACACCAGCGACTCAAGCAGCTTGCGGGAGTCGATCCCGGCATGTTGCAGCACGGCATAATAACCGGCGACGCCGATCAGCCCGAGGCCGACCACCAGCAGACCAGTAATGGCGCCGGACTTGAAAGCGACGTCGAGCGCCTGCTGCATCCCGCTGGAGCGGGCGGCTTCGGCGGTGCGGACGTTGGCGCGCACCGAGACGTTCATGCCGACATAGCCGGCGGCGCCCGACAGCACGGCCCCGATCACGAAGCCGGCGGCCTGATAGATGCCCAGGTAGCGGCCGAGAACCACGGCCACCACCAGACCGACCACCGCAATGGTCGTGTATTGGCGGTTGAGATACGCAGCGGCGCCTTCCTGCACGGCGGCGGCGATTTCCTGCATCCGCGGGGTGCCGGCCGAAGCGGCCAGTACCGAGCGGATTGCATACGCGCCGTACAGCAGCGCAAGAACGCCGCATCCGATCACGAAAAAGTTGATGTTCATGTGCCTAGAATCCCCCTGATAAAGCCGGCGACGCCGCCTCTCCCGACCATGGGTGATCGGGGGCCGAGCGGCTGGGACAGAGCGCCGTGGCCAGGGAAAACTGCCAGAAGAGCCCAGGGGATGCAATAAGTTGCTAAAAAACAGGCGCAAAAGACACACTATTGCTTTCCCTGCGCCCTATTTTCTGTAAAATGCTATGTTACGACAGAGTTTCCTTTTGTTCATGGGGGGTATGCGTCGCGGAAATATCGGGCTGCCGCCCGAACCCGCTCGGGGAGACCCCGAACCCCCTTTCTCTTCGAAAAGAAGAGGGGTTTGGGGGGCACCCCCAAGCGGGGTGCGGGGCGGCAGCCCCGCCAAAGCTCAGCGCAAACTGGCTTCGATGTTTCCCCCATCAACCGTCAGGGTGCAAGCAGTGACCTTGTGCGACCGCGCCAGCCAGACAAAGGCATCGGCCACATCCTCGGCGGTGACCTCACGACCAAGCAGATTGCCGGCCATGTAATCCTGCTCCGACAAACCGCGCGCCTTGGAGCGGCTGGCGATCATGTCCGAGGTCAACAGACCCGTCCGAATCCGGTCGGCATTGACCGCCCCGGAGCGGATGCCATCGCGACCGTGATCCAACGCATATTGCTTCATCAAGAACAGCGTCGCCGCTTTGGGCAACCCATAGGGGCCGAAATTCTTGCCCGGATTGACCGATTGCTTCGAGGCGTTGAACAGCAAAGCGCCCCCAGTCCCCTGCGCCTTCATCACCGCCACCGCCGCTTGGGCCACGCTCTGATGGGCAAAGAAATTCAGCTCAAACGACCGACGCAGCAGAGCATCATCAACGCTGCCAATCGTGCCCTGCCAAGCCGCGCCGGCATTGCTGACCACCACGTCAATTCCGCCAAACCGCCGCACCACGGCGGCAAAGGCGGCTTCGACCGCCTCGCGATTGGTGACATCGCAGCCCAGGCCGAGAACGCGCGGCCCGATCGCCACCGCCGCATTCCCCGCCGCTTCCGCCGACAAATCGAGAATCGCCACTTCCGCGCCCTGAGCGGCAAACGCCCGCGCCGTGGCCGCCCCGATCCCCGAGCCGCCGCCGGTCACCACCACCACCTGCCGGGCCAGAGCCTTCTCCGGATGCTTGCGCCCGCCCAGCTTGGCCTGTTCCAGCGACCAATATTCCAGGTCGAACAGATCGCTCTCGCTGGCCGGCTGATAGGAGCCAACGCTCTCGGCCGCCGCCGCACAGGTCGCCGTGGCCAGAGCCATGTCCGCTGCGATCGCCGCCGCCTTGGCATCATTGCCGATCCCGATCAATCCCAGCCCCGGAATCAACGCCACCCGGGCCACCGGATCGAGTTCGACCCGCCCGCCGCCCCGCGCCGCATCCTGCCGAGCGAAATAAGCGTGATAGGCCGCCTCGTAAGCCTCAATCGCCGCCCGCGCCGCCTCGGTCCAGGCCTCCAGCCCCTCGGCAGCAGGCGCCGGCGGCAGCACCAGCGGGACAATCTTGGTGCGGATGACATGGTCGGGAGTCGCTACCCCGCGCTGCACAGCGGCCACCACCCCGGCATCATCAACCAGAGCCCGGGCCTCGGCGTCGTCGCGCAGATCGAACAGCCAGCGTTCAAACTTGCCCTCGCTGCCATCCCCCTGGGGCCGGGCCAGCAGCCCACGCAGGCGCGGCAGAATCGCCGCCGCCGCGACCGGAGCCGCGACCAGACCGGTTACCGCAACCGCCGTGCGCTGCCCCCGCGCCAGCCGGGCTTCGGCCAGCGAGACCAGTTCGATCATCCGCTGATAGGCGGTGGCGGCATCCTTGCCAAAAGTCACCAGCCCATGCTTGGTCAGCACCAGCCCCTCGACCCCAGGATGGGCGGCATAGGTCTCGGCCACCGCCCGGGCCAGGGCCAGCCCCGACATCCGGTAGGGGACGATCCCCACCCGGTCGCCGAACGCCTCGCGGCATAAAGCTTCGGGATCTGGCTGGTTGCTCAGAGCTAACAACGCCGTGGCATGGGTGTGCAGCACCACCCGGTGCGGCAGGAAGGCATGCATCAGCGTCTCGACCGAGGGGTCGGCGGCGCGGGTGCTGAGGCGGTTCAGCCGCAGCGCATCGAGCATCGCCTCATCGTCGAGCTGGTCCAGCCGGGCCAGCGCCTGCAACGGCGCCAGCCGCAGCGCGGTCAGACCCTCGGGAGTCAAACGGGCCATATCCTGGCCGGAGCCCTTGACCCGCAGCAGGGCCAGCGGCTCGCCCAGCAGGTCGCGCCCCTCCAGCTTGATCGAGCCATTGCCGCCGCCATGCAGCACCAGCGCCGGATCGGCCCCCAGCAGGCGGCAGGCATAGGCGGTTTCGGCAAGCGCAGGATCATCCCCGTTGGCCGCTCCTGCGGCAGCCAGGGAACGGGCTTCGGCGTCGGACCACAGAGACTTCATGTCGGCGAACCTCGAACAGGGAAAACGGCCAGCGCGTGGCCGGGGTGTCTTACTCCGCTTTGATTGCGCTGTCACGAGGCCGGGCGGGACGCTAAACTGCCGGTTCCTCTTTGGTCCTGTCCGGTTGATCCCCTGATGAGTGCTGCTCCGATCGTCTTTCTTGCGGCTCCCGATCTGACCGCCGCCATCAGAGCGTGGCAACGGTGGCTGACCGACGAAAAACGCGCCTCCGCCCATACCCTGGACGCTTACGGCCGCGACCTGTCGGCGTTTCTGGCGTTTCTGGCCGATTATCGCGGCAGCCCGACCGATCTCGGCGTTCTCGCCCGCCTCGACCCCGCCGCCTTCCGCGCCTGGCTGGCCCGCCGGGCGCAGGATGGCTTATGCCGGGCCTCGCTGGCGCGGGGGATGTCCACCCTGCGCGGCTTTTACCGTTTTCTCGACCGGGCGGAACTGGCCCACAATCCGGCTCTGGCCGCCGTGCGGGCGCCTCGGGTGCCGCTGACCCTGCCGCGTCCATTGGCCGAGAAAGAAGCCCGCAGTACCCTGGCGCTCGCGGCGGAAGCGCAGGATCAGCCCTGGATCGCCGCCCGTGACGTGGCCCTGTTCACCTTGATGTATGGCGCCGGGCTGCGGATCGGCGAGGCGCTGGCGCTCGACCGCCGCGACGCCCCCCGGGGCGAGACGATGATGATTTTCGGCAAGGGCGGGCGGCAGCGTCTGGTGCCGATTCTCCCGGTAGTGCGGGAAGCCATCGCAATTTATCTCGAAGTGGCTCCGCCCGGCCGCGATGGGGAGCCGGCTTTGTTTATCGGCGCGCGCGGCAAGCGGCTCAATCCCGGGGTGGTACAGCGGCAGATGCGCTATCTGCGGCTGTTATTGGGTTTGCCGGAGACGGCAACACCTCACGCCCTGCGCCACAGTTTCGCCTCGCATCTGCTGGCCGAAGGCGGCGATTTGCGGACAATTCAGGAGTTGCTAGGCCACGCCTCGCTCTCGACCACCCAGCGTTACACGGCGGTCGAAACCACCCGGATGAGCGAGGTTTACCGTTCGGCTCATCCCCGGGCCAAAGGGGGCAAGTGAGCGGGCTCCCGCCCGCCCCCGGCCGGGGCGATGCCCCGGACCCCCTTTGGTTTTGGAAATAAAGCGAGAGCGGTTCGCTTATCCGATGGTGATCTTATTGTTACCGGAAGCCTGAACCGACTTATTATTATCACCTTTGACTTTCATGGTCTGGGTTGTCGTCGTCACTTTCACCCCCGCCTCGGCCAAGAGCGCCTGCAACTCGCCCACCGCCTCGGGATGGGCGGCCAAATAATCCTCCACCGCCAGTTCGGCAGCGTTACGGCGCCGCTCATCCGGATTTTGGGCGTAGCGTTCCAACGCGGTATGGCCCTCGACGCCGGGGACGAGCTTTCCGATCAGCCATCCCCACACCTTTCCGGCCTGGGCGGCGACGCCCTCGGCGGCCTTGGTCGCCACAATCCCCCCCGCCTGAGTCGCATAGGGCGCCAGCAGATCAAACGCTGTCGTTACCAGGGCTGTCAGCTCCACCATTTTCGGTCTCCCGTTCCATTTTTTGAAAAATTGCGGTGATGGGGGAAAGCAACTCCTCATCCGGCGCGACACCGGCGCTTTCGCTACGGCGAAGGTAGGCCCGAACCATAGCCTGCATCAGTTCAGCATGAACTTGCGGAAAGCTAATGAAATAAGGTGCTAAGAGGGAAATCGCATCCTGGATGCGCTCAAGAGCGATTGTGATCTTGTCGTTTTTCTCAAGAATATCTGCATAAAAAGCCAATGATTTTGCGAGTTCTAAATTAAAATATCTGGGAATCTTTTTCGCTAAATCTCGCCTTATCTTTATCGCTTCTTCGATTTTCGCCAGCGCCTCCTCGAAACGGTTAAGGTCAAACAGACATTTCGACAAATTGCTAAGAGAAAGGGCGAAAGCTGGGATGAAGACATCGGGACGCGCGGCCGCCAGTGTGCACCGGATCTTTACCGCTTCCTCGATTGCCCTCAGCGCCCCCTCACAACTTCCGAGTTCGGACAGGCGGTTCGATAAAGTATTGAGGGAACCGGCGAGGTTCGAGGCGAAAGCGTTGAAATCTCCCGCTGCCAGCAACCGGTATATATTTACCGCTTCCTCAATCGCCTCTAGGGCTTTTTCGTAATAGCGAAGGGCGGACAGGCAATTAGACAAACTGTTGAGAGAAGTGGCGAGGCGAGGGGTGAATGCGTGGGAATCTTCTGTCGCCAGCAACCGGTACAGATTTACCGCTTCCTCAATCGCCTCCAGGGCTTTTTCGTAACGGCGAAGGGCGAACAGGCAATTAGACAAATTGTTGAGAGAAGTGGCGAGATCCGGGGTGAAAGTGTCGGAATCTTCCGCCGCCAACAACCGGCACAGATATACTGCCTCCTCAATCTTCTCCTGGGCTTCCCTGTAAAAGCCAAGAGCGAACAGACGAACAAAATGGTTGTTAATAAAAATTGCCAAAACTTCTGATACGATTAATTTCTCTTTATTTTTTTGCACATCGATTTTTATATTTTTTATGATTCTAACAATCTTTCCGGAGATATCCGCTGCGATCTCCCTCATAGAAACAGTCTCTTGAGGAATCTGCTCAATGAAAGCAATCAGATCATCAATCTGATCAAGCGATTGCGCTACTGCGCTCAGCCAGTTTAACCCGCTCAACCCTCGCGGATCGTCGGCGAAATCCTGGCATAAACGAATCAGAGAATCACCAACCGTGGGATAAGCATGATGCCAGCGCAGGATTGTTTGCCGAGCCTCTTCATCTGGGGCTTCGGTCATGATGGACAGGGCAAAAGCCTCGCCGATCAAATCCGGCTGGAGAGCCCCGGCTTCGTTTTGATCATTCCTTAAGATATCGAATAGGGTGCGATCAGCACGGATCGGCAAGGACGTCCAGCTTTCGGCTTGTGCTTCCGCCGCCAGTTGGGCTGCCAGTTGATCTTTCGACAGCGTCCCGGCCAAAGTGACCAAGACTGCCATATGCTCGACGATCGCCGGATTCAGCCCCCGTTCGGTGGCCAGAAGATGCAAGCGGGTCCGTTCAAATCCGGCGATGGTGAACGCCATCTCGGAGCGGTTTTGAGACAGCAGGGCGGAATCTCCTGCTTGGACGGCGATCACTGCGGCCATCGCCAAATCGAGCGGCAGAGTGGCGCGGCGGGGATCGCGGATGAAAGCACCAAGCTGCGATGAGACCGGCATCGAAGGCGGAGAGGAAGGGACCAGCGGCACCGCTGCTTGCCAGAATGTTTCGACCAGGGCTTGGCGCTGTTCCAGGCTTTCCAGGCCCGGCAATCGGATCAGCGGGGCACCGTCGAGCATGTCAGCCAACCCCGCTTGCACCGTCCAATTTGACGGCGTTCGCACCCCCTGGAACCAGCCGATTGCCGGATCGGCATGACGTTCCAGCAGCAGCAGGCGCAGCGGGGGAAGCGTCCGTTGGTTCTGCGCCAGTTCCTCCAACCATCGTTTTAACAACGAGGTTTTGGCAGCGGCATCATCAACCACCACCAGGGTTGGCTGATCCCATCCCCAAATTGATGAATTTTGTTGTCTGAAAAAACGATCCAGTCCGGCGTGAGTCAGAAAACCGGCCAGCCAGTTCTTGTTTTCGGCTATGGCACAGAGTTCGATCGCCAGACGGGACTTGCCGCTTCCAGCATCGCCGCTCACCACCCCCAGAGAAATGGGGGCCGAGCCGTCCAGCCAAGCCGTCAATTCTCCCAGTTCCGCCTCGCGTCCAACCAAAGGGAGCAGGGTGGTGAAGCCAAGGAGGTCGAGCGGGCGGCGAGGCGAACGCTTTTGCCGATGGTGGGGGATCAGAACCAGATGGGGGGCGGTGCCAATGGCGACGTTGATGCCACTACCTGTGACTTGAACGATGATATTGCCGTTACTGTCTTCTAATTTCGTCGTCTGGTTCATCACGCCCCAATCCTGATTTCAGGTCGGAGCGTTGAGTTTTTCCCGTAAAGAAAAATAAGTCAAGGTGAGGTACTCGAAAAAAGACCACCCGTTTCGAGCGTTTTTGCTGGAAAAGCGTGGCTTCGCCTGGGCTGCCGCCCAGACCTGCCCGGGGCGATGCCCCGGACCCCCTTTATTTTCAAAAAAAGCAGAGGTTTGGAGGCGCAGCCTCCAAGCGGGGACCGGGGCGGCAGCCCCGCAATCGGACTCAGTCGCCGACGAAAGTGGCGAACTCGGCCACCGGAACCCGGGGTGTCTGCAACTGGTTTTCCGGCGCTTTCGGATCGGCATGGCCGAGGGCGATCCCGCAGGCGATCATCTGCTCCTCACCGATCCCGAGTTCCTCACGGATCAGCCGGTGATAGCGAGCAAAAGCCTGCTGCGGGCAGGTGTCGAGGCCAAACCCGCGCGCGGCCAGCAAAATCGATTGCAGGAAGGCGCCCAGATCGAACCACGACCCCTGATTCATCGCCCGGTCGATGGTCAGGATCAGCCCGACCGGCGCTCCGAAGAAGCTGTAATTCCGCCCGAACTGGCGCTGCATCGCCGCATGGTCGCCCTTGGCGATGCCGAGCAGGCCATAGAGGGCCAGACCCAACTGACGCCGCCGCGACAGATAGGGCTCCTCCCAGCGGTCGGGATAATAGCGATATTCTTCCTGTTGCGACGGGTCGTCGGCCTCGTGGGCCGCGAGCAGACGCTGGGACAGCCGCTCCTTGGCGGCGCCGCTGACCACCCAGACCCGCCAGGGCTGGATGTTCGAGCCCGAAGGCGCCCGCGCCGCCAGGGCCAGAATCTGCTCGATGGTCTCCCGCGACACCGGGTCCGGCAGGAAGGCCCGCACCGAACGCCGCGAATTGATCGCCTCAAACAGGTCGCGGGGATCGCTCATCGTCGGCTAATCCTGTTCGAGCTTTTCGGCAACGTTGCTCAGACGATTGGTCAAGGATTCAATCGCCGAGGCGAGGCGGGCGTCAATATCATCGCCGATCGCTGCCACCCGGGCCGGGGCCGGAGCCCCTTCGCGGGCCTCGGTCAGTTCGTCGGCCAGCATCAGGCACAACATCACCAGCAACCGCGAATCCGTGACCACCCCAACCGAGGTCAGCAGCACCTGAGCCCGGTTATCAATATCGCGCCCCAGGGCCTGGACCCGGGAGATCTGGCTGTCATCGCAACCGATATCGTAGAGGCGGCCATTGATGGTGACGGTGACGATGGCCAAACCCCTAGTCCTCCAGCAGACCACGCAGACGGTCGATCGTGTTGTCCAGCCGGTTGCCGACCAGACGGACGGTCTCTTCCAGCCGCTCGCATTCCTCGCGGGCGTCGCGCAATTCGCCAGCCAGCAGCAGATCGCCAGCCCCGCTCCGGGTTGAGGCCGCTTCAAGCCGTTCGACCACAGCGCTCAGGCGCCGTATCGCTTCCTCGGTTCGCGAAAGGCCGGTGCCGCGCCGTTGTTCCACGCCCTGATTTCCTGTCGTCTGATTTCTCGGCGGGGAGGGTATGGCCGAAGCTCCGGCAAGTCAACGCACCTCACCGACGCTCCCCACTGTCACGGCGCTCCAGGTCGGCCAGCAGCCCCGCCCCGAAAATCACACAACAATCCGCGTCACGGCAGGAGCGCCTCCGCTCACAGGCCAGGATCTGCCGGACGAATAGACTCACCTCCGCCAGCGCGAGGGTCTTCGCGAGAAGGCACCCCTGATCCGAGACCCGTTGAAACGAGCAGGTTTCGGTCGTTACCATGTTTCCCCCCGCCCAGGATCTTACAATAGGCGTGGTGGGAGAGGGAAACCAATCTTAGCTGTTGTCCCTCGATCGGCTCGGCGCCAGAACGGCAGCGGTTTCGCGCACAGCCTGGGCCAGGCCCAAGCGACGCGGGATCACTCCGGGGGGGAAAGCCTCAAATAATTCCGGCCCCATCGTCGGATCGAGCAGGATGAACACCCCCTGATCCCCGGCGCGGCGGATCAGGCGGCCGAACGCCTGTTTCAGCCGCAACCGGGTCAGTCGTTCATCGTAAGCCCGTCCGCCAAAGCAGGCCCGCCGCGCCCGGTGGAGCAGGTCCGGGCGCGGCCAGGGCACCCGGTCAAACACGATCAGCCGCAAGGCCCGGCCGGGAACATCCATCCCATCGCGCAAGGCATCAGTGCCGAGCAGGCAGGAGGATTCCTCGGCGCGGAAGATCTCGACCAGGGTGGCGGGATCCATCCCATCGACATGTTGCGCCAGCAACGGCAGGCCGGCCGCCTCCAGGGGGGCGGCAATCCGGCGATGGACTTCGCGCAAGCGGGAAATCGCCGTAAACAGCCCCAGCCCACCGCCTCCGGCCGCCAGGAACAACACCCGATAGGCGGCGGCAACCTGCTCGATCGCCTCTTTCCGCACATCGGTGACGATCAAGACCCGGGTCCGGGCCGGATAATCGAAGGGAGAGGCGACACTGGACCATAGCGGCCGGGCCGGAAGATGCCGGCTCCCGGTCCGCCCCTCGGCGGCGCGCCATTCGGCCTCGGTCTGGTCGGCCCCGTCGCGCAGAGTGGCCGAGGTGATCACCACGCCATGGGCCGGGGCCATCACCGTCTGGGCAAAGGGTTGAGTGGGGTCGATCCAGGCTCGATGCAGCCCGACGTCGCGCTCCTGACCGTCACTCCGCTCCAGGCCGAGCCAGTCGAAATGAGACGGCGGTTTTTGCGGGGGACGGGCCGGGGGAGTGATCAGGCCATCGAGCATATCGCGCCACACCGCCAGCGGCAGCAGCACCCGGTGTTTTATCCCGCGCCGAACGCTGTCGATCCTGCTCCGGCTGGCGCTATCGAGGCTGTCAGCCTGTTCATCGAGCAGATCCGCCAGCCGTTGCGCCAGACTTTTCAACGCCTGCTCCAGTTGGGCCAGCGCCGCCGCGAAAACCGTGGCGGCCTCGGTCAGGCCGTCGAGGGGCGGCCGGACCGAGCATTCCAGACCATAGGGCCGGGCAGTCCGATGGGCACGGGCCAACACCTGACGCCGGACCAGGGCCAGAAAGCGTTCCGCCGCCCCCTGCGGTTCGTCGAGGCCCAGCCGGATCATCCAGCCCGGGGCCGGCAGGGCGCGCGCGGCGGTCAAAGCGGCACCGAGAGCGGTGAGGGCGAGTTCATCGGTCCCGATCAGATCCTCGGTTCGCAGGCGGAGCCCGCGCGCCCGGGAGCGACCGTCTTCATTTTCCGGCCCCAGCAGCCACCGCCGCATTTCGACCCCTTCCTGGCCAGACAGATGAGTGGCGAAGGTTGAATCCGCGACGTCGAACAGATGGTGGCCTTCATCGAACACCAGACGGGTGGGCAGGCCCGTCTCGTCGCCCTCGCCCAACGCGGCCCGGATCATCACCAGAGCATGATTGGCAATGACGATCTCGGCATGACGAGCCCGGCGGATGGCTCGTTCGATAAAGCATTTGCGATAATGGGGACAGGCGGCGAAGACGCATTCGCCCCGGCGGTCGGTCAGGCCGAGCGTGACCGGCCGGCCGAGCACTTCGACCAGCCAGCCCGGGAAATCGCCCCCGATCATCGCCCCGTCGCGGGTGGCGCGGATCCAACGAGCCACCAAGCCGATCGCCGGGGCGGAACGGTGCTGATCCTGACGGACGGCCTCCTCGAAATTGAGCAGGCAGAGATAATTTTCCCGTCCCTTGCGGATCACCACTTTGCGGGCTTTTTCGGAGGGATCAGAAAACAACCGGTCGAGTTCGCCATCGAGTTGGCGTTGCAGGGTGCGGGTATGGGTCGAGATCCACACTGGAGCGCCGTTGCGTTCGGCCCACAGGCTGGCCGGGGCGAGATAGCCGAGGGTCTTGCCGGTGCCAGTGCCGGCCTCGGCCAGGACCAGCCAAGGGGTTTCCGGAGCAGCGCGCGGCTGGAACGCCTGACTGACGGCGGCAGCGTAATCGGCCTGACCGGGACGCGGTTCGGCCTCCGGCCCGAGCATCTCCGCCAGCCGCTGCCGGGCCTCCTCCGGATCCACGGGAATGCTGGTTTCGGGGGGATCGGCCGGGCGGTCGTCCCAGTCCGGCAGCCGCTCGCAGAGCTGGGCAGCGGCGTTCCGCCCGCCCCGCCGGGAGGATCCGCCGAGGGCTTCCAGCACCAGCGGCCCCCAGGCCCAGCCGCCGTGCGCCATCATCCCGGCCAGATCCTGGGTTTCGCCGAGGCCGCGAGGATGCGCCTGTTGCGCCGCCCGGGCCAATCGTTCCAGCAGGCGCAGGGCCGCGACCCGCAATGCTTCGGCCTCGTCCTCGGGCTCGACCGGCAGCGGGAGGCCGAGAGCGACAGCGAGGCCGCGCGGGGTCGGCAGGCAGAATCGGGCCGGCCGGACGAAGGCGAATAATTCGAGCAGATCGTAGCTTTCGAACCGCTCGATCCCCAGCCGCGCGGCCACAGCGGGGGCATGACAGACCAGCGGCTGCGTGCCACGAGCCAGTTGAGCCGCCGCCGGAAACGACAGCGGACGACAGGGGCCGTCGGGATCGAGCGCCACGGCACGACGCCACGTGACAATCAACACCGGAACCGGCGGGAGGGAGAGGGGCAACCCAGGGATCATTCCCGCACCCTAACCGCTTCGCCCCCGCTCTGTCATCGGCACAGGAGAAGAGAAGAAGATTTATAGTATTCGAAAGAAATGATTGGGCTGCCGCCCAAACCCGCTTGGGGGCTGACGCCCCCAAACCCCCACTTTTTTGGGGGTCTGGGGCCTCGCCCCAGCCGGGTTCGGGCGGCAGCCCGATTTTTTTCGAATTTGCCCTTCAACATATTTTTGCCGCTTCATATGTAGATCTTACCTGACGGAACACCGGTCATGCCCGGTTTCCGGGAGGAGACGAAGCTTCAGGCGGGGGATCTGGTCAGTACAAATTCAACGGCCAGTTGCCTTGAAAGCTTCGTTACGGTAGGGAAGGGAATAAAACAAATGTTTCGTTTCAAGTTTGACGATCTACCGGTTCGGACCAAGGTTCTTGCCGCGTTTGGCGTGATTTTATTGATGACAACCGCTCTCGGCTTGTTCGCGATCAACCGTCTTGAGGCCGTCAACACTGCCGCCGTCGACATTCGCGACAATTGGCTCCCCAGTACCGTTGTGGTCGGGCAGATAGCCAAGCTGACCGAACGCTACCGTTTGTTCGAGGCGCGGATGTTGTTTGCCCGTGACGAGACCGAACGCCGAGAGGCCATCGCCACGATGGTTCAGATTGATCGCCAAATCAGCGAGGCGCGCCGCGCTTATGAACCGCTGGTGACGCCGGGTGAGGAGCGTCGTTTGACCGAAGCGGCGGATCAGGCCTGGGCGAACTATCGCACGGCCAGTAACCGCTTGCGGGATCTGAGCGAGGCCGGGGATCTTCAGGCCGCCACCGCTCAATATTTGACCGGTCCCGCTTACGACAGCTTTATCACTTTGCGGGAAATGTTGAATCAAGATGCCGCTCTCAATGAACGAGAGGGGAAGAAAGCCGCCAATCTGGGCGAATCGCTTTATCATTCAACCCTGTGGGGGATCGTCCTCGGTCTGGTTGGGGCGGCGCTGGGCTGTCTGGTGGTCGGGCTGGCGATGGTGGCCGGGATTGTTGGCCCGGTTCGCAGCCTCACCGAGGCCATGCGGCGACTGGCTCAGCATGATCTGACCGTTATCGTCAGTGCCACCGACCGCAAGGACGAAATCGGGGCCATGGCCGCCGCCGTGGAAGTGTTCAAGCAAAATATGATCGAGACCGACCGCCTGGCCGCCGAACGTCACCAGGACATCGAGGCCCGGACGCGCCGGGTCGAACGGCGCGATCAATTGACCGCGACCTTTGAGGCGTCGATCGAGCGGGTGGTGGCCACCGTCTCGCGGGCGGCGGGAGACATGCGCGGCTCGGCCCAGACTCTCGACGGCACCGCCCACCGCACCAGCGAACGGGCCAATGCCGCTGCGGTGGCCTCGGAACAGGCCAGCAGCAATGTTCAGACGGTCGCCAGTGCCACCGAGCAATTGGCCGCTTCGACCAATGCGATCAGTGAGCAGGTTTCCCGGGCCGCCCAGACGGCCAGTCAGGCCAGTGCAGAGGCCCGCCACACCGACACCACCGTCAAAGGCCTGTCCGAGGCGGCCCAGAAGATTGGCGATGTGGTCAATTTTATCAATGATATCGCCAGCCAGACCAATCTGTTGGCCTTGAATGCGACGATTGAGGCGGCCCGGGCGGGGGAGGCGGGCAAGGGGTTTGCCGTGGTGGCCAATGAGGTCAAGAGCCTCGCCACCCAGACCGCCAAGGCCACCGAAGATATCCGCCGCGAGGTCGAGGAGATGCAGGCCGCTTCGCATCAGGCGGCGCGGGCGATTGAGGGAATTGTCACCACCATTTCCGATATTAATGAGATCTCCACCGCGATCGCCGCAGCGGTCGAGGAGCAAGGCGCGGCGACCCGCGAGATTGCCCGCAATGTCCAGCAGGCGGCGCTCGGCGCCCGCGATGTCTCGACCAATATCGATTCGGTCAATCAGGCGGCGGCGGAAACCGGATCTGCGGCGCGGGAGGTGCTGGGAGCGGCGGATTCTCTGAGCGGCGAGGCGGAAACCCTGCGTCGCGAGGTCGAAACCTATCTGGTCGGCATTCGCACGAGCTGAGGCCTTGGCCGGGCTGCCGCCCGGACCCGCTCGGGGAGCACGCTCCCCGAACCCCTCTTCTTTTTAAAAACAAAGGGGGACCGGGGCATCGCCCCGGGCGGGCTTGGGCGGCAGCCCAAAATTTTCAGCCGTGCAGGCTGTGATAACGGGCCAGCAGAACGTCACGGCCTTCGCTGGCGCCGGCCACGATCGCATCGGCCGGACAGACCAACTGACATTGTGGAGATTCATCGGCACCGACGCATTCGGTGCAACGGTCGGCTTCGATCGAATAGATCACGTCACCGGGGGAAATGGCCTGATTAGGGCAACTCGAAACACAGGCATCACAGGCGGTGCAGTCGTCGGTGATTTTCAGGGACATGGCACGTTCCTCTCTGTTGCGGGGGAAGGCGGCGTCCAGGGTTGGACCCAAACAAGCCGATCCGAGGTCCCGACGCTCTATTTGGGAGCCGTCCCTGTCCGAGGCAATGGCAGATGGCGAACTTGCCACAAATCCCGCTCGCGACCGGCCGATAGCACGGCTATGATGCTCCCTTCCCAGCCAGGGCCCGGTTTCCCCGTCCCGGCGACGTTTCCACGAAGCGGTTTCTCCCTGGCGGAAGGGGGCGCACGCGGGGGCGCTCGCGCCCCGGCCAGGGGCCAGACAGCGAGGAACGACAATCCATGACGGTCAGTTCAGGTTCAGTGTCGATCGCCTTATGCGGCAGTGGTGGCGCCGGGGTGATGACCGCCGCCAACATGTTGGTCGATGCCGCGGCGCATGCCGGTTATTACGCCCTCTTCAGCCGCTCCTCCGGACCGCAGATTCGCGGCGGCGAGGCGGCGGCCCTGTTGCGCCTGTCGGCCGAGCCGGTGACCTCGGTTGATGATTCCTATCAGATCCTGCTGGCGATTGACTGGCAGAACGTCATCCGCTTCGCCGCCGAACTGCCGCTCTCGGCCGACAGCCTGATCGTTGCCGATCCCACCGCCGGCGCGGTGCCGGCCCCGCTGGCTGAGTCCGGTGCCCGGCTCGCCGAAGTCGCCCTGAAGGATCTGGCCCAGGAGATTCCTGGCGGCCGCCCCAACATGATCGCGCTCGGCGTCGTCTCCAGTCTGATCGGTCTCCCGGTCGAGGCTCTGGTCGAAGTGCTGGGCAAGTCGCTCAAAAAGAAGCGCGCCGATGCCCTGGACGCTTCGGTGGCCGCCGTCCGGCGCGGCGCCGAGATCGCCGCCAACCTCGCCCCGCCTTGTCGCCGTCTGCCGGCCCCCGGGCCGCAGAGCGGACGCTGGGCGATCAGCGGCAATCATGCCGCCGGTCTCGGGGCGATCCGGGGCGGCATTCGCTTCTGCGCCGCCTACCCGATCACCCCGGCGACCGAATCCCTCGAATATCTCAGTGCCGCTCTGCCCAAGGTCGGCGGAGTGTTCGTTCAGGCCGAAGACGAACTGGCCTCGATCAATATGTGCATCGGCGCCTCGTTCGGCGGCGATCCTTCGATCACCGCGACCGCCGGTCCCGGCCTCGCTTTGATGATCGAGGGCCTGGGCCTCGCCGTCGCCTCCGAGACTCCGGTGGTGGTGCTCGATGTCCAGCGCGGCGGCCCTTCGACCGGCATCCCGACCAAATCCGAGCAATCCGACCTCAATATCGCCCTCTATGGCCTGCATGGCGATGCGCCGCATCTGGTGCTGGCCCCGCAATCGATCGCCGATTGCCTGTTCACCACCCAATGGGCGGTTCACCTCGCCGAAGCGACGCAGGCGCCCTGTATCGTCCTGTCCGATCAGTCGCTGGGCCAGAGCCGCGCCGTGATCGACCCGACCCCGGCCAGCGATTTCTTCGCCCGCCGCAGCATCGCCGCCACGCCGGCCGAAGGTGAAGTGTTCAAACGCTACGCCGTCACCAACAGCGGGGTCTCGCCGATGCCGCTGCCGGGGACGCCGGGCTGTCAATATACCGCCGACGGGCTGGAACATGCCGAATCCGGGGCTCCCTCGACCCAGGCCTCCGACCACAGCCGCCAGCTTGACAAGCGTCTGCGCAAGCTGCTGTTGCAGGATTACGGCGCGCATTGGGCGACGATCGAGGGTGAAGGCGAGATCGCGGTGGTGACCTGGGGCTCCTGTACCGGGGCCGCCCGCGAAGCGGTGGCCCGGGCGCGGGCCGACGGCCTGTCGGTGCGCCTCGTCGCCCCCCGGCTGCTCTATCCGACCCGGCCGGAGGAGATGGCCCGGGCGCTCGACGGGGTGCGGCGGATTCTGGTGGTTGAGCAAAGCCACCTCGGCCAGTTCCTCCGCTATCTGCGCGGGGAATATGATCTGCCGGCCCGTCCCGAACTGTTCAGCCGCCCCGGCCCGCTGCCGATCCGCCCCGGGGAAATCCATGCCCGCCTCGTCGCGATGGGGAAGTAAAACATGACGGTCGATACCTATAGCGCCAAGGACTTCCGGTCCGAGGTCAAGCCGGTCTGGTGTCCCGGTTGCGGCGATTACGGCGTGCTGTCCTCGATCACCAAGGCCTGCGTCGATCTCGGGCTCGCCCCGCACCAGACCTCGGTGATTTCCGGCATTGGCTGCTCGTCCCGCCTGCCGGCCTATACCAACACCTACGGGTTCCATTCGATCCATGGCCGCGCCCTGGCGGTCGGCGCCGGTCTTAAACTGGCCCGGCCGGATCTGACGGTGATGGTGGTCGGCGGCGACGGCGACGGATTCTCGATCGGCGGCAATCATTTCCTGCACGCCTGTCGCCGCAACGTCGATATGACCTATATCGTGATGGACAACCGGGTCTATGGCATGACCAAGGGCCAGCCCTCGCCGACCACCGAAGCCGATTGGGACGCCTCGGCGATGGCCCCGCCCGGCGGCACCGGCCTGACCCCGTTCCATCCCCTGGCGATCGCTCTGGCCTCCGGCGCCAATTTCATCGCCCGCGCTTTTGCCGGCGATCCCAATGGCACTGCCACCCTGATCGCCGAGGGCATCCGCCACCCCGGCTTTTCGTTCATTGCCGTGATGTCGCCCTGCATCACCTTTCGCGAAGAACAGCGCGATTGGAAGAGCATCGTGCGCCAGACCGGCTTCCCGCCGACCTCCGACCCGGCCCAGGCTGTTCGCCGGCTGATGACCGATCCGGGCTTCAATATCGGGGTGTTGTTCAAAGGCGACCGGGCACCCTTCGCCAAGCCCCGCGCCGAGGCGGCCGCCATTGCCGATCTCGATGCGGAATTTGCGGTGACCTGAAAAGATTTCGGACTGCCGCCCGAACCCGCCCGGGGCGATGCCCCGGACCCCCTTTGTTTTTAAAAATCAGGGGGTTCGGGGTTCTCCGAATGGAGAGTGGCAACTTCTTTTTTTATTCTAAATTTTAGCCCCATTGGGTGCTTTTATGAAATTATTTTTAATAAACATTACAATTTTACTATCATCAATTATATTTTATTTCTGGGATTGGTTTCGATGTAATGACTTTCCGAGTGGTTGGGCCACTTTAATTGCAGCAATTTTTCAGATTGCTGCTGTTTGGTGGGCTGCGACGATGGGATTTAAAGCTCAACGAGAACAACATCGTCTTGAACAAAATTCTGCTGCACAATCAGTGGCTTCTATTTTGCGCGTGGAGCTGGAAGAAGAAGAAATGATAATGCGCTGCTATTTAAATAGCAATCAAAGAAACAGAGATGATAATTTTATAGATAAGTTTAGGGAAGTAGATTCAAAATTTGATGGAATTATTTTTAAGGAAACCTTACCATCTCTTGGTGAGATCGGCTATTTTGGAGCAAAAAGTATAATTAATTACAGGTTGAGATATAACTCAATTCGATCAAGATTGAATGAAGAAGGTAATTCACCCCGTAAAAATAGTATTTTTACCACAATTATGACTCACCATCTTATAATGGCGAGAAAAAATATAGATATATTAAAGGCTATAGAATGTATAGGTCCAGAAACAGAAGGTAAAATCGAAAATTGGATAGAAAAAAATCCCTTTAAATGGGAAAAAATTCCAGAATGTCCGAATATGCCTACTATATCGTCAGAGGAAAATTCAACTACTGCTGAATTTTGTTAGTAGGGCTTCCGATTTAAATCCTATCTTTGTTGCGCCCCCCCCCCCAAGCCCCCCCTTTTTTTCGAAAAAGAGGGGGTTCGGGGTCTCCCCGAGCGGGGTGTGGGGCGGCAGCCCCACTAACCCCCTAAGCTTTGATCACCTCGGCGGTGACGTCGGCCAAAGCGCGGGCGAAACGCGACAGCATTTCCCCGATTTCTTCCTCAGTAATGATCAGCGGCGGCGCAAAGGCGATCGCGTCGCCCATCGCCCGCAGGATCAACCCGTGCTGCTGGGCGCGGGCGACAACCGCCGCGCCAATCCCCCGGGCCGGGTCAAACCCAACCTTGGTCGCCTTGTCGGCCACCAGCTCAATCGCCCCGATCAACCCGAGCCCCCGCACCTCGCCGACCAGCGGATGATTGGCGAAACTGCGTAAGCCCTCCTGAAGCCCCGGAGCCACCCGGTTGATATGAGACAGAATGTCGCGCTCGGCGTAGATCTTGAGAGTCTCGACCGCCACCGCCGCCGAGACCGGATGGCCGCCATAAGTGTAGCCATGGCCCAGGGTTCCGATCCGCCCGGCTTCGGCGACGATCGGGGCCACCATCCGCTCCGACAGCATCACCGCCGAAATCGGCAGATAGCCCGACGACAGGCCCTTGGCGACGGTGATGATATCCGGGCGCAGGCCAAAGGTTTCGGTACCGAACATCTTGCCGGTGCGGCCAAAGCCACAGATCACCTCATCGGCGACCAGCAGCACGTCATATTTCTCCAGCACCGCCTGAATCTTGGGGAAATAATCGGCCGGGGGCACGATCACTCCGCCCGCCCCCATCACCGGCTCGGCAAAGAACGCGGCGACCGTCTCCGGCCCTTCGGCCAGGATCATCGCCTCCAGTTCGGCCGCCAGTCGGGTCGAAAACTCCGCTTCGCTCTCACCGGGCAGGCCGTTGCGGTAATAATGCGGGCAAGCCGCGCGCAACACCGCCGGGTCGGGCAGATCGAACGAGCGGTGATTGACCGCCAGCCCGGTCAAAGCGGCAGTGGCCAGAGTCACCCCATGATAAGCCCGGTCGCGGGCAATCACTTTGCGCTTTTCCGGCTGGCCCAGGGCATGGGCGCGATAGCGGAGCAATTTCAGCGCGGTGTCATTGGCCTCCGAGCCCGATCCGGTCAGGAACACCCGGCTCATCGGCACCGGCGCCAGGGCCAGCAGCCGTTCGCACAGATCGATCGCCGGATCGTGGCTCTTATGGCCAAACAGATGATAGAACGGCAGGCGCCGCATCTGCTCGGCAGCGGCGGTCACCAGTCGCTCCTCGCCCCAACCCAGGCTGGTACACCAGAGGCCGGCCAGTCCCTCGATATAATCCTTGCCGGAATCATCGAACACCCGCACCCCTTCGCCTCGGCTGATCACCAGCGGGCCAATCTCCTGGTGGCGAACCAGATTGGTGTAAGGATGCAACACGGCATCGCGGTCGCGCTCGGACGGGGTACGATTGCTGGGAAGAGGAGACATTGCCGCTCCATTCTCGTCAAAACAAGAGGGACAGGAACTATAGGCTGGATTCCGGCTTTTTCAGGGCCGGGACGGCTCAGGGTCGGCCGACAAGCCACCCGATCACGGCCGGGGTGAGCAAAGCCGTGACCAAACCGGCCAGCCCAATCGCCAGACCGGCAAAAGCGCCCTGGGTCTCCCCCTCCTGAAGAGCGCGGGTGGTGCCGAAAGCATGGGCAGCGGTACCAAGGGCCAATCCCCGCGCGGCCGGAGCCCGGACCCGGCCCAGATTGAGAATGCCACTCCCCGCCACCGCTCCGAATACCCCGGTCAGGATCACCAGAACCGCCGTCAGAGCCGGTTCACCGCCGATATGGTCCGAGATCGCCATCGCAATCGGAGTCGTCACCGATTTGGGGGCCAAACTCAACTGGGTGGCAGGACTAGCCCCGAGCCAACGGGCAATCAGAACCGAACTGGCCAAAGCGACACTGGACCCGACCAGGATCCCCGCCAGCACCGCCGGCCACGCTCGCCGCAAGGCCGGCAACTGACGATACAGCGGCACTGCCAGCACCACCGTGGCCGGGCCGAGCAGCAGGGAAATCGGTTGGGCGCTGTCGAAATAGGTCGGGTAGGAAATGCCGGTGGCCAGCAGCAGGGCGATAATCACCACCACCGTGACCAGCACCGGAGAGAGCAACGGGGAGCGCCCCATCCGCTCATACAGGGCCATCGCCGCCAGATAAACCGCCAGAGTCAGGCCGGTGCCGAACAAAGGCGCGCCGACCAGGGCCTCCCAGGCGGCGCGGGGATCAAAGCTCATCAGGGTCGTTCCTTGCGGCTGCGCCGGTCAAGCACCTGCATCGTCCAGCCCGTCACCAACATCGTCACCACCGTGCCAATCAACACGGCCGCAGCGATTGGCACCGCCTCGGCGGTCAGGGCTTCGACCTGAGTCATCATCCCCACCGCAACCGGGACGAACAGCAGACCGAGATTGGCCAGGATGCCCCGGCTGACCCGCTCCAGCGATCGGCCGATCCGGCGTCGAGCCAGCAGCACCAGGAACAGCAGCAGCAGGCCCAGCACCGAGCCGGGCAGCGGCAGGCCGAACAGGGCCACCAGCGTCTCGCCCACCAATTGGCAGGCCAGAATCAAAGTGAAGGATCCGAGCATACCCCGCCTTCTCCGGGCAATCTCCACCGTGCCGGGGA
>Ga0209373_10001413_pt1 | contig 28372 bp, 17 predicted proteins | sample Higcelweek5metaG_FD_187173 | JGI IMG/M metagenome (GOLD analysis project Ga0209373, IMG submission 187173) | Freshwater pond sediment microbial communities from the University of Edinburgh, under environmental carbon perturbations - High... | ecosystem: Environmental > Aquatic > Freshwater >... | reverse complement strand
GTTTCCGAACAAAATGTACGGATTTCTGCCCTGTAATAATGCCGATGTATCAAACAAGCATGCGCGTAACACGGCGCTCTTCGAATCCTTCTGCAAAGCCGCCGAGGAATGCCCCGATGTCCCGCCCCAATCCATTCGTCCAGACATCAGCCGCGGAAACTACCTTCTCGGCGCTTTCCACGCCGCCCGTAAATGGTACAATAACAATAGCAACAAGCCCGAGACGACCTGCATGCAACTAAAGAATAAAGGTTGGTCCGTGCACGCCATCCGCTTGGCTGTCAACCAATCTTACCGCGGAGAAGTGAATTTCCAATTGTTGGGCAGCACGGTGGATACCAACGTCATTGAGGCTATCCCCATCTTCGAGGAGATCTTTAACGGCCGTTCTTTTTTCGCGGATCTTTCCAAACCGGACAGCCCATTTTCCCAGCTCGTAAACTCGGAGTACAACCTGGATGATGACAAATACTATCCCGGCACCGTCCCTTACAACCAGATGTTCGACGCGCTGCTGTATCTGGGCGGGACATTATCATCTGAAAGGAATCCTGAACTTCGGAGTGATATGGTAAATGTAAATCAGTTGGTATCGCAACTCTATGAAGAGCTTACCAAGGGCGGTTGTGATGATGATAAGGTGATTAATTTACTTCGTCAGGCCGGGTCACAAATGGGCGAATTGAAACTGGCCTATGCTCAGCAGCATTCAAATGAGCCGTTGGGGGATGCCCTGTATGATAGACTCAGTGAAAAGAGGTTTAAAGATGCGCTGCCTCTCTATTACGAAGTCATACCGAGAAAGGTAAACAGCACAGGCGTCGATAATCCTGAATGGGTCAGTCGTTTGTACAAGGCTTTCAACATCGGATTATTCGGAGGTACGGATGAAGACGAAGTAATGACGGTTTTACAAGAAGCCTACTATTGTGGTTCAACGGGAGCTCTTGAGAAACTCTACAACGAGAGGTATCCCAACGAGCTCAAATTAGAAGATGAATTGTACGATGAACTCAGCGGAGACGAGCTTAAAGACGCGCTGAAGTTATTCTACGAAGGACTTGCCAATGAATCCAATGTTGAATCCAATCCTCAATCCTGCCGGAAGGTAGCAGTCCACGGCACGCTGACTCCGCGGACTAGCGTTGATGTCAGAACCTTTTTCAAAAATATTCTCGTCGATTGGGACAACAGCGAATACAAGACGAAAGACGGCCAGACGGAAGACGGCAAGCCAGCAGGCCCGATACGGACCGACATTACCAAGGAATCCTGGGAGAAGCAGGTGTGGGATGTTCTGGATTTCCTTTACAACGATGGTCCCTTTGAAACAGCCCGGGCCATCCTCGATGCCATCAAGAGCAGCGGGAAGATGCTGACCATTCATCTGGACAAGCTCGCCTTCTGGGATCCCTGTATTCCTGGGTGGGCAGGCCGCAATTCGAGCTCCAGCCCGGTAAATGGCAAAATGGAGTATGCAACGCGAGTAGGTGGAACGCCGGAAATTGGAGAGCCAGGCAGCGGCAAGGGAGGTGGCAGCGATTCCGAAATCACTTTTTCGCCCCACAATTGGGATCCCGAATCGAGCTCGGCTTCGCTTGCGGCCCGCGATGAAACCCTGTTACATGAGCTGGTACATAGTTTACGTCAGATGCGTGGCCTCGAGGACCAAGTGGTCTTCACGGTCCCCCTCGAAAGTCTGAGAGACACAGACCCAAAAGGTGTACCAAAAGTTGAGTCAAACTGTAACAAAGACAGCGACAAAGATTGTAACAAAGACAGCGACAAAAACACTAATCCTTTCTCCCAGCATTACACCAACCAGGAGGAGTTCTTCGCCGTGGTTTTAACCAACATTCATCGCTCGGAGAAGGGGCGCGCCGGAGTGAGGCGCGACTACAAATATGATTCTCTACCCATGTCGCCGCCTATGTCCAACGCGGCGAACTTTGCATCGGTGTGGAAGCCCCAATTGCACTACCTGTGCAAAGACATGCCGGATGTCTGCCGTCGCATCGCCGGGGCCCAGGGCACCTTCAATCCGATTTTCGAACTGTATCGGCTGGAGGACCGCTACCCTCCCGGCGCTGCGAGGAACGCACCTGAGGATTTCTGATCCTTTGTAGTTCGCATCTCCGACGCTTATGGCAGTTATCCTCACCATACGATACCTGCATCGTCTCGGCACCGGGAAACGTGATGGTTCCCGGTTTGTCCGATCCCACCAACCTTGACCGCTCAATCCCAGAAAGAATGACCGGTAAATCCCACCAGGTATGACCGCAGAATAAAGCACAGACAGTTTAATCGATTCAATTTAGATTTCCTCTGACGTTGACTTTTGTTGTTAACAAAAGAGATTCAAGGCCTGTGGATTAAGCTGGCCTGTTGCTTGATTCATTTGGTCTATCTGTTTTTAATATTTACTTTCGAAATTACGATTCCCGCCAGCATGCAGGAACAGATTTGCTTTGGAAAGCCTTGAGAGTTTGATTCTTTCAAAACCCTTTATCAATATAACAAAACATTGAAAAAGTGTTTTCTGTCAGAAAACAGGTAGACTCAGAATTAATCGAAAATCAGGAGATTGGTAATGAAAATTGAATTGAAAAGATATGAAAAGAGACAGACGAGTAATAAACGCCTGCCTCCTGAATCTTATCCAATTAATCAATAAACTGCAATTTATTGGTGAAAAGAACATTCTTACTGTTGCGAACAGTAACTATATATGATCCTGCTGAACTGATTACCCTGTTGAAATTAAGTGCAGCTGACTTGTCAAATGATTTTGAAAAGATCATTCTTCCCTGTAAATTATATACACTTACATCAAGATTTGTCCTGTCCTGCGAGACGGTGAGGTACAGGATATTCTTTGACAAATGTGCAGTGCCTGATAATGATGCAGGTGTTTTTAACTGTCGGCATAGCGGCAGGGGATTCCACGATGACGGCATGCGGGCCGCGATGCCGCGTCCGGCAGTGCTCATGTAAACAACGCCGAATGTGTTCATGTCGCCTGTTACAAATTCTCCGTTTGCAAGACCGCCGTATTCGTGAGCGTCGTCGTTTATGCGTGTCCAGTTTGCACCTTCGTCAATTGACTGGAAAATACCGTTAACATTGTCAACAGTTCCTGAAATGTAAATTGCAGGAAACGATTTTCCTTCAGCGGCCTTTCCGAAACCTATGGCTTCGCAGGCTGACACGTTTTCAATTTTACTGAAATTTTCAGCTCCGTCAATAGATCGGCTAAGGCCGTTTGGTCCAAGTGCAATCCAGATATCACCTTTTTTACCGGGTGCAAGCCTGAATTTTTTACTGTCACTTGATCCGGGGGATGAGACCTTTTCAAATGTAGCCCCTTTATCTGTGCTTCTGTACATGTCGCCTGAAGATTTTTTGTATGCATAAAATACGTCTGTGTCCTCAGGATCTCCTGCAAGAAATGCTCCGTCAATTCCTGTGACTTCGCTCCATGCTGAGTTCGCATAACGCTGCACAGGGTAGTCGCCATTTACGTCGTTACTGTCAATTAGTTTACACATGGGAGTCCAGAGTGTTGTGGTTCCGTCTGCGGAAATTGCCACACTCAGACCCTTTTTGTAAAGTTTGGAAACGCTTTCGTATGTGGCTACCGTCCATGTTCTGCCGCTGTCTGAACTGAACTGGACAGGTGATATAGGCACTTCCGAATTCCCCGTAGGATTTGATATGCGCACATCGGCCACCTTTACAAGTGTACCTGATTTGGGTGCAAATGCAAGCGTTTGCGTGGTTCCGAGATTCACGTTTGTTCCGCTTACCTTTGTTTCATGCCGGTTTGACGGATATTCTGTTATGTCATCGTGCCTGAAACCGTCGTAATCTCCAATTATCGAAATGAGCGGACCGCCTGGGATGCTCACAACTTCAAACGGTACAACTTCCTCGACACCATGCGAGAGGACTTTCCACTCTGTACTTTGTCTGAGTACCGGATATTTACTCGAGTCGTATTCAAAAGCAGTGATGTTGTCTGTCGCGAAAATGCCGTTTCCGGAAGTGGCAAGTACATGCTTTGAATCAAAAGGGTCAATGCATACACTTCCTGCCCAGTGAATGGAACTGCTGTACATCCATCCGATTCCGTTCTCGTTCATCTGCTTTGCAGTAGGTGAGACTCCGCCGTCCATCCAGTAGTACTGAAATGAGGGAACCCAAGTTTTGCCGCCGTCATTTGTATAGTAAATGTTGGACCCCCACCGGTCTTGCCATTTGTCAGTTGACTTTATATACCAGAACTGCGGCCCCCTGTATCCTACAGAAGATGCGACAATTTCAAGCGGATTATCGGGGTTAATTGATATGCCGCTGTAACAGGCAATATATGTTGTGTCCGCATCTGCTTCAGTCTTGTCGGAAGCGTCAGCAAGTCGTGGATCAATGAAGTTTTCCGGTGATATATCTGTCCAGGTTTTACTGTCTGTTTCATATTTAAGAAGTGCTCCGCGGTTGTACCAGTCATTTATCGCACCCCATCCTTCATCCCATCGCATTGTGTGCGGACCGGCGCCATTGCCGAATGTTATGTAAAGTGTGCTGTTATCAGGGGTAATGGCTATGCGCTGCGGCATTAGTTCCGGAACATACCCTCCTTTGGTTGCAGGTTGTGGTCTGCCCGGAACCACTGACCAGCTATCACCTCCGTCAATTGACTGGAAGACATTATCACCCTTGCGCAGGAACCCTGCGTAAAGTTTATCGGAACTGCCTGGTGCAAATGCTACAAATGAGAAACCTGAACCGTTCCATGTGGTATCGTATTTTGCTGCGGTTGTAAATGCATCAACATGGCTCCATGTGTTTCCGTTGTCAGCTGATCTGAAAAGACCCCTGTTTTTGGAACCGTAGAACATTATGTCCGGGTTATTCGGATCAATCGCAAGACGCTCTCCGGTACCGCGTCCCATTCCATTGCCGTGAGCGCTGAATTTCATTGTTTGTGTACCCTTGACACCTGTAGTGTCCCATGTGTAGACAAGGGACCACGTTTTGCCTCTGTCAGTTGACTTCATGAAAGCGGTGCGGCCGTTATTCCAGTATGACGTACCGGCTACAAGGTATACTTTTGAGGCGGTTTTTGGATCAGCAGCAATGGCTTCAACGCCAAGCAGTCCGCGCTCTGATATATCAACCCAGTCCATCAAAGATATCCACTTTTTCTGAGACTCTTCCCATCGGTAGGCTCCACCGACATCAGTGCGCGCATAGAAGAGATTCTGTTCCACTGTTGATGGTACAATTGCAGAAACAAATCCGCCTCCTCCAATCGAAACAGTTCCCCAGTTAAAACTTTCGGATGCTGAAGCGCTGCATATAAGCGCAGTAATTACAATGAGATATTTTAGAAAGAATTGTCCTGACATAATTGGTTCCATTTTCCTTTGCTTATTATATATGTCATTACAAATTTAACATATGTTTTTTAAAAAAACATATATTAGTTTCAAAATCGTTTCTATAATATTGAATATCCTGGTATTCAAATAAAAGAACTTACAGAAAAATTAAATAGGCCTGCAGATAAACTTGATAAACAAATTAGAAAATTAGTAAAAATGAATCTGCTGGAACGGCGCGGCAGCAAGAAGACAGGTGGTTATTGGATTATTCAATCTTGAGAAAAACCAATATAATAATAAAATTTGCATTTTGTATGTACCATGCAACTTAACCCAATACTTGATAATAGTTCAAATGTAAATAGAAACACTTGATGAAAAATACAAAAAATACGGTTATACTTCAGGACCATATGCATGACAATCCGGACTGGATCAGGTTTTCTGATCCTGTGCAGGAAATTATTGCAGAAACATCAGAAAAAGTACCGGCCTGTCTCGCTGAAATTGACAAGTATGTAAATGAAGGATATTACGCAGCCGGATATCTCAGCTATGAGGCGTCAGGCGGGATCGATTTGTCACTGAAAACTTATAATCAGTGCGGATATCCTGTTCTATGGTTTGGAATATATAACCATTATTCTAAGTACGATATGTCAATTGTAGAAGATGATAATTATGTACTCGGAGAATGGATTTCCTCGATTTCAGAAGATAAATACAAAAGAGATATCGCGACTATTAAAAATTATATAAAAAACGGAGACACTTACCAAGTAAATCATACTTTGCGGTTGCGAAATAAATTTTCCGGAAGTCCTTTGTCCCTGTTTAAAAAACTATCTCATGCCCAGGCCTCTCTATACTCTGCATTTATTGATACCGGTGATTTTACAATCTGCTCTGCATCACCGGAGCTTTTTTTTGAATTTGCAGATAATAAGGTTGTTTCAAGACCCATGAAAGGTACTGTAAAGAGGGGATATTCAGCTGAACATGACAGACAGCAGTCCGATTGGCTTCATAATTCCCCCAAAAACCGTGCTGAAAACATAATGATAGTTGACATGATACGTAATGATATGGGACGTTTTGCAGAAACCGGCAGTGTACACGCAGAGAAACTGTTTTCAATTGAACGTTACCCGACAGTATTCCAGATGACATCTTCGGTTTCGGCGAGAACAGACAAATCGGTAATTGACATAATAAGGCACATGTTTCCATGCGCCTCAATTACAGGGGCTCCGAAAGTCAGAACAATGGAGATTATTAATGAACTTGAGAATGATCCAAGAGGAATTTACACAGGATCTATTGGATATATTTCACCTGATTCCAAAGCCCAGTTTAATGTTGCTATCAGAACAGTTGTTATTGATAATCAATCTGGGAATGCCGAGTACGGAGCAGGCGGCGGAATAGTCGCCGATTCAAATTCACAGGATGAGTATGATGAATGTAAATTGAAGGCTGAAATTCTTACATACTCTGAACCATCATTTGAACTGCTTGAGACAATTATCTGGGTTCCTGATCAGGGATTTCTATTTCTTGAGAATCATATTGCGAGGATAAAAAAATCGGCCGGATATTTCAATTTTGCATTTAATGAGGCAGATGTGATTGACAGGTTAAATGATGCTATGGCCGGAAAATGTGCACGCATGCGTGTCAGGCTGACATCAGATAGGAATGGCCATATAACTGTAACATATGCCGGGTTAAGCAGCATAATGGGACATACAGTTGGAATTGTAAAGGAAAAAATTGATTGTCAGTCAGAGTATGTGTACAACAAAACAACTAATCGGATTGTCTATGATAACGCGATAAAACAATGTGCCGGTTTTGATGATGTGATATTGATAAACAGGGATGGAATGGTGACCGAGTCATGCATTGCAAATGTAGTAATAAGAAAAGATGGACTGTTACTCACTCCGGCGCTTGAATGTGGTTTACTATGTGGAGTATTCAGATCGGTATTACTGAACAAGGGAATAATTAAAGAGGCTGCGATTCATGAAGACGATTTACAATCTGCTCTGGAAATATATCTTGTAAATTCAGTAAGAGGATTTATGAGGCTTGTTAAAGATAATGGCAGTGGTGGGTGGATTGTGTCAAGTGAGAATGTGTTTGACATGTTTTGAAATTATTGTTGATACAGCGATACTCCTTCAGGGCTGGATCGTGGTGGAGGATGCGGTTGGTGTTTCTGCCGGAAATGCATGTTGACAAGAGAATGTAGATTGATTAATGATATATGCAATGCAGAATTCATGCGCGCTGAAGGCGCAAAATATAATAGCCCGGGGCAACGCCCCGGAACTTTGGTTTTATATTACGACAGAAGATTATAATCAGTAAATTGAAACAGATCTGTTAAAAACAGATTTACCGTTTGTCGCACGAATGAAATACTGGCCTGATGTCAGGTATTTACGCTCAATAATTCCTGTATTACTGTTTATTGACAATACTTTTGAACCATTTGCCCGGTAGACTGATATTCTGTTCAAATCAGTTTTTCCACTCTCGAATGCAAATTGTAAACCTGATGAAATCTGCAGCAGATTCATTCCGGATTGCATAGCTGCAATTGACCTGTTCATTTTAACCGGTGAACCGGCTTTCTTCACAAAAGAAACATTGTCGATGTATACAGGAAGTTTTGAATTACCGCAATTGAATTGAAGTATTCCTGCATCTGTTGTGGAATCAGGAGTTATATCTGCTGTATATGTTGCCTTTGTATCTGTAATTGAAAAGTTTGCGCCGCCCTGAAAATGCCATGTTGCTGCTGTTGAGAGGCCAATCGCCATATCACGGGCCGCCGATGACCATGCGTCGAAAGAAACAACGTATGTAACTCCGGAATCAAGAGCTATTCCACCCTGAGTCAACTGAATGTGATAACTGAGAGTATCAGATTTTGTGATAGTAACTTTTGCCTGATCATTATCGTAAGCAACACTTGCAGTGTTGTCTGTGGCTGCGTAAAAACTCCATTTGGTGTCATCAGAGAAATCTCCGCCTGCAATCAGGTTTGTGCCTGCATCAGGGACAAAATTTGCCAGAATAGACCAGTCTTTTTTGACACTTTTAATAGTCAGTTCTGCTTCTGTTGATGTTGTGTCGCCCGTCCAACCGGAAAAAGTGTACCCGTCATTTGCTGTTGCATTGATTGTAACAGAAGCTCCAGATTCAACTCTTCCGGTTGCACTTGATATGACTTTTCCACCGTTGCCTGCTGATGCCATGACCAGAAATGTATTATCAGTCATTCCTGTTAATTTAATTGAATTAGAGTCAGCGCGATATGCCTGTTTCATTGAATGTCCAAAAGTTGTAAAACCTTTCAACCATGGATCACCCTGATCAGGTTGATATTGCCATCCAAGTCCACCTGCATAACCGGCTTTATTAAGGTATGTCATAAGAGTATCAACTTTTGCCCCGGCATCTGTAATAGGGCTGCTGGTACCAGACATACCCGGGCTCCAATCAGATGATGGATATTCGCCGATAACAAGCGGTTTATCGAAACCCCAGACAGAGTATTTTTTAGCAAAAGGAGAATTGCTGGTTCCATTCCACCCGTAGAAGTGAGCCATATAGAAATCAAGAGTGCCATTAGTTTTACTGCCAGCTTTTTTTAGTTCTGAATCTGTATACCAGTTTACATATTCCATACTGGCTGCTCCATTTGACACAAGTACATTCGGAACTGCATCATGGATTGCTGCTGCAATCCAGTTAACAGATTTCTGCACCTGAGCTTTTGTAATTGTGTTTTGAGGAGAAGACCATCCTTGTACCATTCCTTCAGGTTCATTGTAAACTTCCCAGCAAATTAAATTTGAATCATTTCCGATTGCTTTGACAATAGGGATCAGATAATTATCTATGTATGCCTGTAAACCCTCTTCTGTTGTCAGCATTTTCTTATTATTAGCTAAAATGGTAGGATTGAGGTCCTTTTTAACCCAATTGTGTGTTAAAAGTACTGGCATGACTAAAAGATTATTCTTTTTCGCGAGGCTCAACATTTTCTGAATATTTGTCAGGGTCTTTGAGCCTGGACCGCTTACCAATCCATTAGAACCGTACTTTGGATCGTTTGTTCCATCTGTCGACAACCAGATACGCATGCAGTTTGCACCAGAATCACTTATTGCTTTCATTGCTGAATTAACAGCGGTTTCATTCAGTGCATTGTCACCGACATCGCCTGCATACTGGATCCAGGCAAGATTCATACCTGAAACGAATATTTTTCTGCCACTTGGTAATGTAATACGGGAGGCTGACGGCATTGCGTCTACTGCTACAACGCTAAAAAGAATTGCGCAGATGATCAGCAATTTAAAATTTCTATTAACCATTATCTTCTCCTTTATTGTTTTAAAAAAATAACATCTTAAATATATGTGGTATACTTGTGCAATGGATGAATTGTTCAACACTTTATTTATTATTATTATGATGTTTATAATGAAAAACAATAAAAATATATAGAAATATTCAATTTTAACATGATAAATAATTAAAGTATTACTTCGCAAAAGTACATATTTTGCACATAAAATATAATAAATTGTTCAACACTTTTGTTTGATATGGGAGATATTAATGAAGATAATGAAAAAATAGGATTAATGCATAAAAATCATTTTGATGTTAAAAAATAACGGAGAAAGCAGGATATGTAATTTTTACTACAGGATGCCCTGCTTCTTAAATGGACTTGATATAATGCAAAGATTGCCACAGGAGATCTTCGTGCATATCAGATCAAGCATAGTGCGCATTTTTGTAATTCAGAATGTGACGGATGCTTGTACGGATCTGTAGGTGCTCTGAGTGAGAAATCACCCATTTTTGCCTGGAGTTGGACATGTTTTATTCTTGCCCCTGTTTGTCACCATAAACTACATTTATAACAGTTGCAGGAACTGTATAAACGTTTTCGCTGATACCTGCAGCCAGTTGTCAAAACATTTCTTTTTATTCAGTTTATTGTTTGTTAATAGTTATAATTTCTATTGTATTGCAACACAAAGGATCATCTTTTATGGATTACAGGCTGATTCCCGGGATTTTGTCTGATCTTGACAAAACAAAGTTGCTCCTTAATGAAACTCCGTACAGTGAATTAAGACATATTGTCGAATCTGCGCGCAGACATATGGGGCCAGGGGGGCGCGATACTTACAGTCTTGATATTTATGGCAATCGTGGTCTTGACAGTCAGGGCCTTCTTCAATATCTTGATACTCTAATACGTGTTTGCAGAATAAGTTACAAAGTTGTTCTTGACAGTTATAAAGAATTACACCCTTTCCTTGGAAGTAATACTCAGAGAGATATTTACTTTGGTGATACTACTATTGACAAAAGCGAAGAATTTCTTACTGATAACTACGATGGCCCGCTGCCATCAGATATTCGCACCAAACCAATTCAAATATCAAATCCCCGATGGGAGCATAAGAAGAAGGATGAGGGGGATAAAGAACCGGATGTTGCTTCGATAGGGGATATTGTCATTCTTATGGCTGATATCAAGAACTGCCCGGAGGGGGCGGAGGTTGTATTTGATATTTATGATACGTCGGTTAAACCGCCAAAGAAGGTTGACAGTGCAAAAGGAAAGCATAACAACGGACTTGGCAAAGGCGAGTGGGTTGTTGCGGATAAAGAGAATAAAGGTGAAGAGCTGAAGCTTGAGTTTGAGGCAGTAGCGAAGAGTAAGGTAAGTGAGCGGTGTGAGATAAAATGCATAAAAAAAGAATTACTTGGTTGTATCACATTGTGTTTAAAAAATACCATTTCTGACCATTTTCTGGCGGATGTTGATTGTATCTTGAATGGACAAGGAATTGAATTAACTGGGAAAACAGATAGTAATGGTCTTGTTTCCTGGAATGAATTACCAATAGGTGATTATACTATTTTAATAAAAATGGGTGATCAGAAGATTGAAAAGGTTGTGTTCTGGAAAAACAGTTCAAAGAAAATTCAGGTTATCAAAATAAGGCAGGATATAGAATGAAATGTAGTTTTTCAATTGAGAATAATGATATCGAATCCGGGCAGGGAATGAATTTAATTGTTGAAGGTATTAATGACCCAGCTGGAATTGTTGGGAAAAAGTGTATTGTAAAAATTTACGAAATTGATACTCTGGTTGGACAAAGGAAAGAATCCACTAAAGATGATCTACTTGCGGTCTTTGAAACTGAAATTATTAAAGGTTCACGAAAAGATAATTACTATTTTGATTTAAGTAAAACTGTTCGTACTGATATATATAATAATAAATTACCAATAAGAGAAGATGTAACTGATCCCATGGGCAATGTTTTACCGGTACAATTAGATTATACACCTCCTCATTTCATTTTTTACTTTGATCAAGGATCTCCGCGCCCTTCAGGTGGGTTTACTATAATGATACAAAGCGATGCAAATGAACTGGAAATGTACATATACGAAATAGGATTTACCATAGAAACCGATGGAAATGTAATCTATGATGCCAGGAAAATTCCTGCGTATGTTAACTGTACAAAAGTTTTAGCAGTGAATTGTCACAATGCAGCTGAATTTTTCAAGCGTTGCCATGAAAGATTGATTAATGATCGTGGCTTTGGTACCCATTTCGGAAATAAATATGTTTATGAAGCTTACACTACAGAGCGTGCGCTTCTTGAAGCTGTTTCGATTGAAGAGCTTGGGGTCGTAGATAATGCATGGATTAACACAAATACAGGTGTGTATTGGGATGTGAATGAAAAAAACAACTTCACTACAAACAAACAAAACTACCAGCTTCAAAAAACAAGCTGTATTGATTATGTGCGTGCAAGTTTTGAGTTGGGTTTTAAAAAAACAGGAATGAATCCTGAGTGGAAAGCCATATGGAGTAAAGTGAAAAATGGGAGAGGCGATTTATTGGCAAGCGCTCTTGTAAAAAATGGATGGGTTGCTCTCTATTATAACCCTGATGTGGTGCATCCAAACGATGATGGTCCTGAGGGTAGTGAAGATTATAAAGCAGCTACTGAACACACGTATAGTTATAAAAAAGCAAAAAGCGAAAAAGTGTACTATGAAATACCAGTTTATGATTTCGTAACAGATTATTTTCCCACAGTGATTTCAACATCTGGCGGGTTTCGTACTGTATCATCATTTAGTCGCAAACCAAGCACAACAACAACTGTAAAGCAAGATCCGCCTGAAAAGTTTTTTAAAATTCCAGTAGGGCTGATAATTGCAAGAGGCGGCATGCACACTGCCATATTCTCCTATGGTGATGTCCTTGAGGTTCATTGGGATGTAGGACCATTTCTATCATCGGGGCATCCATTGTTTGAAAAAAGAGATTTTTGTTCTGTATGGCCCTGGAATAGTGGTGTAATTGTAATACCATCAATATACTGGGCATGAAAATGCGAAATATTTATATCTTCATTGTGATTATAGTGTTGGTTGTCAAATGTAATTCTCCCGAACATTTTGACCGTGCGGAACATTTAAAGCAATGTTTAATCGATTACGGTTTCCATCCCGATACTACATTCAATACACATCTGGAATATTCATGGAAAATTAAGATATGTAAAGATGATTCGTTATTATGCAGAGAAGCTGCATTTTATCTTTTCGATGATACAGCGGAACACTCCCATGCTGATTACAGACCCAAACAAGGTTGTTTTTTATTACTTCAAGAATACCAGTATCTCTCAAATAAGAAAAATGAATATGTTATAGCTAATTTTCCTTCTGTATATGAGGATGAAAAAAAGAAAATTTTATTACTGGAACACATTTACAATAGTTTAAAAGGTTTACGCCATAACAATACACCTGAGCATTTAGAATTCCAGAAAAAGGTGGTGCTTACAAATCGATATGTGCAACTGGTAATTTCTATCGAAAGAGAAAACGTTAATGACACAACAAATGCAAGGGAATTATTAAATATAATCGAAAATGGGATTTCTCAGCTAAACGGGAAAAAAGCTCAAAAAAAATATATGTTAATGAAAAAAAATCCTCTGTTGCAAAACAACCTACTTCTTGAAAGAAAAATGAAAGATAGTGCAACGCCTGCTGAAACGAACAAACCACCAATGGAAGAGGAAGCAGAAGAAATGAAAAGGTTGGAAAGAATATTTTCTAATCGTGATATTACATTCCACTGTATTGATATATGCAGATCTGAGGATGGGTGCATTGATGGCGGCTATATTTCAATTACAGTTCAAACTTCTTCCGGCTTACCAGTTGATTCGGCTGAGTGCAGTTTGTTAACACCCAATAAATATCGATATAATAATAAAACAGATAAGTTTGGGAGAGCTCGTTGGTGCCGGGTAAAAAAAGACCAATATACTATCGAATTAATTTTTAAGGGGAAAAAGTACATGTTGACTCCTATATGGGATTCTCTGCCTTGCATGGAATTGATTACGCTAAAATGAACACGAACGAAAGCCTTATATTAGAAATTTTTTTTTGCTGGTAAGCTTAGTTTGACAAATGAATTAGTCAGGCTGGTTGGAAGCGGTCATTGAGGTGATGAGGCAGCGCATAATGAAAATGTAATTAGCTGCCTTTATTATTAATAGTTTTCAGAATATCATTGGATTCATCAACGCATCCGCCAAGTGCAATGATTGCTTTTTTCGCAATTCCGCATTGTGTCAATGGGTCAATGATTTCTGTCTGAATGTCAGGTACTGATGAACATAGAAGTTCTGTTTTGTCAGTTGCTGCAACTATACATCCTATTGACTTAGAAGGAACACAGACTGATTCGCCATGCGCTATCGAGAGTGTATCACCGGACTGGGTTCTTAGAGTCATGCAGCCTTTTATGACAGTGAGTACACTGAATGACTGCTTAACTGGAAGAGTAACTGATATTCCTTTAATCATGGAGTACTGTTCAACCGCGAAATACCTGCATGCGACTCTTATACTGTGCTTATAACCATTGTGAGATATTTCAACAGGAGCAACCTTGAATGATTTGCGGGATTTTGTATCCATCACTTTGACTGCATTGTCAATATGCAATGTGCGGGATTTTCCATTTGTGTCAACTCTATCCCAGTCGTAGACACGGAATGTTATATCTGAACTTTCCTGAACCTCATAAATTATACTGCCAGGCATAATCGCATGGATTGTTCCGGGAGGTATGAAAAAAAAGTCACCCTCAGAGGCCGTCTCATCATTCAGTAAAGACCTGAAAGTCTTTTTGTCAATAGCGCTGCGAAGCTCATCTCTTGAGCAGTCTTTTTTAAGTCCGATGATTAATGACGCACCGGGCAATGCATCTGCAACATACCAGCATTCGGTTTTACCGCGTATGCCGTAATTATTCTCAATTGTCTGTTTGTCATCAGGATGAACCTGTACTGAAAGTTTGTCATTTGGATCAATGAACTTGAAAAGAAGCGGAAAGCCTGAATCGACGGTTTTATCACCAAGAAATTGTTTTCCAAATCTTGAGACGTATTCAGATAATAAATCCCCTGAGTACTCGCCGCTGCAGATTTTCGACTGGTATGGTTCTTCACCGCTGACTTCCCAGGATTCGCCGATTTTTAATGTATTGTCAATTTTCTTATTCAGTTTATATCTCAGAGCCTGACCACCCCATATTTTTTCAAGAAATACCGGTGACACTTTAAAAGGCTGCAGTTTTTCGTTCATAAATGGATCGCCTGTTGTTATTTGCCGGAAATGGCTGTTTCTGCCAATTGATTTGTTGTTTTTTAAATGTTTAACAAAATAGATATTGCATTTAATAAAAACAAATTATGTCGTCTTAGTTTACGTAAGCTAATAATAATTATAGTATTGATGTTTGTATACAGCAAGAGTATTGGAAATTATGTTTTAATGTCTGATGTAAAGTCTCGGCAGTCTTTGATTTGTATTCGTTTCTAATAAGCGATTTTGTTCAGATTGCTCTAAATGATGCGCTGAATCAGAAAAAAATTACACACATAAAGCTGATTCAACCTATCGTGACAGTTTAAAAATCAGTATTTAAGCAATAAAAAGTAATTATAATGTGTAAAAAATTACACGAAAATTACACACATTGCGTTATTTACAGTTATAATTTGTTTATATTATTGAGTAAGAAATTTTTCAGGCAGGAACAATTTATATGAATGAACCGGTACAGAATCAGGCAATTACAAAAATATTTGAGTATGACGATTACAGGAAGTTTCTGGGTGATTTTTTTTCAGAGCAGAAACGGATATCAGATATTTTTTCCAACAGATATTTTGCCATGAAAGCCGGTTTTAAATCATCAAGTTATCTTTTGTCTGTAATCAAGGGACGTTTCAACCTGACATACTCGACGCTTCAGAAAACTATCTCTGCAATGGGGATTAATGGAACTGCTGCACAGTTTTTTGAAAACCTTGTTTTTTATAATCAGGCAAAAGAGTTTGAAGAGCGTGAAAAATACCTTAAAAACCTTGAGGAGATAAGGAAACGGACAAATTTTTACAAATTAGAAAAAAAACAGTATGAATACATAAAAGCCTGGTACTTTCTTGTTCTCAGGGAAGTAGCTGCGTTATGTGACTGGAATGATGATTATAAAAAACTTGCACGCATGATAAGACCACCAATAAGTACAGAGGATGCGCGCGCTGCTATTGAGATAATGCTTGAGATCGGGCTCCTTAAAAAGGATGAATCCGGCCGGTACCATCAGAATTCGGCATCACTGAATCTTGAAGGCGTACCGAAATATCTTATGACGAATTTGAAAAAAGAGCTGATCATGCGCGGAGCTGATGCGGTCCAGATTATGGATAAATCCGAGAGGTTTGCCGCATTTTCAACATTGACAATGAGTAAAGAGTCATTTGAATTTGCATGTGAAGTGCTTGAAGATGCGCGCAGGAAAATAATCGGAAAATCCCTGAACGATGCAGATCCTGAGAAAGTTTACGAAATGAGTGTGCTTTTATTTCCTCTGTCGAATTCAATTCCCAAAAGGGAGCGTGAATAATGCCTTTATATATTTATAAGTTGACAATAGTAATTTTTATTGTAGCAGCTGTCAATATTAGCTGTACTGTCAATACTGCCGGTGTCACTGATATTCCAAATGAACGTGTCTCAGGAATGGTTATATATAAAAATGAACTTATGCGGGCGAACTCAAGTGTTGTTATGCGTAAGATACTCATTACTTCGGCGGGAGACAGTATTATTTATGAGGAGAAGGCAAACCCCGACGGTTTTGGGCGTTACACTTTTGAAAATGTTAAAAACGGTGTTTATGTTTTATATACAAGTGATACATTGACAAATATGTCTGCGGTGATTTCAAAATTACAAAAAGGGAATAGTGAATTATTGAATCAGGATCTTTTTCTTGATAATAATATAACAATTAAAGGCCGCATTCTGACTGATTCATTGTCAGTCAGGGCGACAAGAGTTTTTATTCCCGGGCTTGGAATTCATTCAGATATAGATTCGTCCGGTTACTATAGACTGCAGAATGTTCCTAATGGTCAATATGATCTTGGATTTGTCTATAACAACACGGTTAATTTTCTTTCTGTTAAAACTACCGCAAATACTGATACAGTATTTATCCGGGATGTGCAGATGAACAGCAGTTCAGGAAGAGTGTATAACTTTTTTGAAAGTAATACAGACAGTGTATTCTCTATTGATCCTCTCATCTATGCACAGAATCCCGACTGGTATAACGGGAATGATTTTTATGCTGTCAGTTACTATACAATAGAGAATAACAGTCTTGTGGAGGTTGATGAAACAGGGCAGACCGCATTGCTTCTTGACAATTTTAATGACAATGATGCTTTTACTGAACTGTATACGGTATTTCCGGATATTATCTGGTATGGCTGGGATGATAGAGGTGACAGCGGTACAACTGTTGTTATTCCTGACATTGTTCCTCCTGAGAGTTTCTCTAATTGTATAGAAACAGTTGAAGGAATGGGCAAAGCTGCTCATGTAAAAATTATTTATGGGGAAAAATTCGAATACCCATACGCAGGAATCGGATGTAAAAATGAAACGACTGAAAGATACTATATCAATCTGAGTAAAATGACTGCGATATCTTTTTATATAAAAGGGAAGGGTAATGTCAAGGTTGCATTTTCGAGTAAAAAAGTTGACAATTATCCCGAAGGTGACAGATGGGGTGATCTGCAGAAGGTAATTGCAGTTCCGGCTGAATGGCAGAAAATAACAATACCTACAAGTCAACTTATTCCACCGATGCATTCTGTTCAGCGTACAGACAAGTTACAGTGGGCGGACGTCTGTGATTCAATAAGGTCAGTACATTTTGAATCAACAGGTGCCGATATTTATGGTGATACCCTTGAGTTATGGCTTGATAACATTTTTCTTCATGGAATCGGAAGTTTTGATCTGAGATAGATTTTCCTGCATGCCTGTCTGATATAAAGTCAAGTGTTTATCTTGCTTCAGACAGATAATATCGAAAAAGGAGTGGAATATGTCAATGAATTGTGTTTTTAAAAGAAGAATGGCCGGGGTTGGTGTACTTTTTATGTGTATTACCGGCTATTGTTTTGCATCGGCTTATGTTGGTGTTGTTAAAGATAAAAAAAACGGGTATCCCGTGGAGAATGTCAGAGTGTCACTCGGGTATACTGATTTTGTCACTCATACAGATAAATCAGGCAGGTTTACATTACCGTATGAATTAGCAGTTGTAAATAAAGGAAGAGTACATTCATCTGAAAAATTTGAGATGTTCTGGAAACACGGCAATGCGATTCTTGATTTTTCATCTGCACCATCAACAAGAAAAGTGATGATTTTTTCTCTTAATGGAAAATGCATATATCAGAAAAATATCTCAAAGGAAAAACCTCTTATAAGTATCCCATGGTTTGCACATGGCATATATCTCATGAAGCTTGAGGCAAACAGCAGCATGGTATCATCGTTTAAAATAAACACTGCAGCCCAGAACAGATTGACAGGGAGATTTATGACCGGATCAATCCGAGATGCAGCGGCTTCTGTATCAGAGTTGACGACCGAGGCACTTCTTTTTCAGCATGATTCATATTATCCGCAAAGTGCTGATTTACAAAGTGAAGGTATGGAGTACTCCATTGAGATGAAACCGGATCCGCGTGCTGCGTTATTTAATGAAGCAAATATTTACACATATAATTTTACTATTTCAAAAGAAGATTCATTGATTATGGAACGAGATGCACTGCTTGAGAATTATGTGCCTGCTCAATTTACATTTAATGATTCAGTTATTGGACAGATTGGAATAAGATATAAAGGGTCAAATTACTCTCTTCCAAATTGTTTCGACACTATCGGTACACGTGCAGATAAACAGGTTTGCAGAAAAATATCTTTCAAATTAAAGTTCAATGAATATATTGATGATCAGAAGTTTTATTCTTTGAAACATATAAATCTTCACTCCATGTCGGCTGACGGTACAAAAATGCATGATATTCTCAGTTATGACCTGTTCAGGGACATGGGAATTGCTGCTCCAAGAACCGCATATGTAAAAGTCAATATAAACGGTGTTTTTCAGGGTGTTTTCCTGGCTGTTGAAGCAATTGACGGAAGGTTTACAGCATCAAGATGGCCTGAAGATCCTGATGGAAATCTGTTCAAAGAGCGGTGGCCTATGAATAATATTCCGGATTACTACAAGGAAGGATTGGAGACCAACGAAGACAGCGGTAATGGAAAGAAAATGGTTAAATTTTTTAAAGCGATATCAAAATCCAATGAATCAAGCTTTGTTGACAGTGTATCAAAATATATGGATATGAAGTACTTTCTCAGATATATTGCGGTTGACAGAGCAATACATAATGCTGATGGCATAATGACATGGTATAAGGATGGCAGCTGGATGGGAAATCACAATTATTACTTTTATGAGGAAGCGGCAATAGATGGAAAATACTGGCTGATTCCATGGGATTTACATGTGACATTTTCTAAAACAGATCCTATTGTTGACGATGCAGGTGCACCGGAGTGGAATGTTAAAACTGAAAACTGTGAACCTGTTAAGATATGGGGCGGAGATATGGCAATTCCTGCGCATTGCGATAAACTGACCGGTTTTACGGCGGATCTGCTCTGGAATGATTATGTAAAGATCTGTGAGAATATGCTTAAAAATGAGTTTTCTGTATTAAAATTGACATCAAAAATTGATTCCCTGCAGAAACTGCTTGACAAAATAATTCCAGATGATCCATATGTCAATTATGATTCATGGACCCGGAGTGTCAAGGCACTTCGTAAGGATATTACAACACTGAATAGTTCCTATGATGATTATATTAATAAGAGAGCGTTTACAGCTGATACAAGCGGCTTTTTGCAGCCGTTTACCGGAACTGGTTATATAGAAACTGATAAACTGAATAATTTTGAATTTTTACAGTCCTCAGCAGATTACAAATGGGCAAATACAAGTTCATCTGTAAATACAACAGCTTCCATTGCACATAATACCACATCCCCTTTATGGGGGACTGCAGATCTTTGTTATTCCTTTTCATTTAATAATTCACCTGACACCGGGACATATCGTGAGTGGTCAATGGGAATACTTTCATTTGACACAGCAAAGGATATAAGTAAACTTAAAGAGATACATATAAATTTAAAGGGTAATTTATACAGAAATGTATCTGTTTTTATTGAAAGTCCGGTATACAGCAAAAACGGTATTGAAACTAAGTATGGGTGGGATATTCCCTGCGGAGTGAGTGATTCTGTACGCGTATTCAGGATTTCTGATGCATCGTACCCGGATTGGGAAACAGGCAATCTACCTGATTTGCTTGACAAAGTGTTATCTGAAGCGACAGGAATCGGATTTTTTCCAAGGGCCAGATTTGACGACAGCGGTAAGCTTTCTGTTGTTCCCGATACTGGATATCTGCAAATTGATAACATCAGGTTTATTTACGAGTAAAAAATGTAACATATCTTAATTCAGGAAATTTCAATCACTGTCCTGATAGTGATTGAAATTTTATCATCTATTTAAGCATCTGGTTGAATCCTCTTATCTTGCTGCATAATAATGAATTAAAGTATTTCATGAACTTTAGAAAATACAATTTCAGGGAATATACCTGATCTGACCGTATGTTTAAATGTCAAGAGATCTGTTATGCCCGTCCATACACATCCGCGTTTTTTTCAGTATTATTATGCACTGCAATAACTCCTTGAAATAATTGCGTAACAATTTGATAATTAGTATTAGCCAAACCACTTTTCAGTTGACGCATGTTGTCTGCTGCACTGTTGTGTGGTTTTGGGCTGGAAGAAAATCGATCAGAATAATCAACACTTCTTTAGCAGTTGCAGGAAAAAGATGGATATAACGAGTATTGGTGGAATTGCGCTTGGCCTTGCGGCACTTATGATAGGTATTGTACTTGAGGGTGGAAATCTTGGTATGTATGTTGGAGAATCTGCTCTTGTGATCATTTTTGGAGGAACTATCGGCGCGACTGCCGCCAGTTTTCCAATGAGTGTGATGATGACAGTGCCCAGACTAATGGTTATTGCATTTACAAATCAGACATATGATATACCAATGGTGATAAAGCAGCTGGTTTCTTTCTCTGAACGTGCACGCAGAGAGGGAATTCTATGTCTGGAATCGGAACTTGTCAATATAAAGGACGAATTTCTGAAATACGGTTTACAACTTGTAATTGACGGAACTGATCCCGAGCTTGTAAGAGATACTTTACAAACAAAAATAGCATTCACTGGTGAGCGTCACAAGCTGGGCGCCGCAGTTTTCAAGACTGCCGGTGGATATGCCCCGACTATCGGTATTATCGGAACTGTGCTTGGTCTTATAAATGTGCTTTCAAATTTATCTGATCCAAGCAATCTTGGCGAAGCTATCGCTCTTGCATTTATCTGTACATTGTACGGTGTCGGCTCTGCAAACCTGGTATGGATTCCTATCGGTACTAAACTGGAAATGAAACATAAAGATGAGCAGATAATTAAGGAAATCATGCTTGAAGGGGTGCTTTGTCTGCAATCAGGAGATAATCCTCGTATTGTCGAGCAGAAATTAAAAGCATTCCTTTCAAAGGGATTTGCAGCCACGATTAATACAGGTGTCAAATAAGTATGATGCATAAAAAGGAAGAGCCCGAGAAGGAGAACAGTGAGAGGTGGCTCGTTACTTATTCAGACCTTATTACATTACTTTTGATTTTCTTTGTGGTTCTTTACAGTATGAGTTCTGTGAGTGCCAAGAAATTTGATGAACTTGCGCAGTCCATGGCAATTGTATTTGGTCAGTCCGGCCGAAGCGGTGTGCTTGACGGAGGGAGAACTGTTATACCCGACCCCGCAGTGCATAAACAAAAAAGGAATATTACAAATACCCGTGAACAGATCCGCCGTATGATAGCAAATCTGGGACTTGAAGGGAAAATTACTGTCCGTGAGGAAGGTCGTGGAATTGTAATAAGTGTAAAGGATACAGTTTTTTTCCGGCCAGGTTCTGCGGATCTTGGGGAAAGGGCGCAGGAAATAATTGCGTCTGTTGCATCACTTCTGGCTGATCTGCCTAATTCAATTCGTGTTGAAGGGCATACTGATAATATTCCTATTCACACTTTCAGGTTTTATTCGAACTGGGAATTGTCAACAGCACGGGCAACTAATGTACTTCATTACATGGTGCAGGAGAAAAGAATTGATCCGGTGCGTTTTTCGGCAGCAGGTTATGGAGAATTTAAACCTGTTGAATCGAATGATACTGAAGTCGGACGGGCATCAAACCGCAGGGTTGACATTGTAATACTCGGTGAAGATTTTGAGAAGTTTGAACCATCAGGGGAGAACGAATCCGTTACAGAACCGCAGGAAACCACCTCTTCTGGACCTGTAATAATTCCGGATACTGTAACAGATGAGGAACTATAATCATGGACGGGCCCTTTTCGCATGAAATCTCTGTTCTTCAGTTTACAACATACAGCACTGCTACAGTGATTCTGTTTGTAGCTTTTTTTGTAGTATTGATATCGGTTATATTTATTATTGCATTCCGGATGATCGCCAGGCAGAAATTACTTGAACAGCGTGCAATTGAACATAGATTTCGGGATAACTGCAAGCGTTACCATTTTGACGATAGAGAGATAGAGCTCATAAAACTTGCATCATCACGGTTTCTGGGTGATAACCCCAATGATATTTTCGAAATACAGAATGTTTACGAACATGCAGTGCATGAAGATATAGAGAGTGCGATTGATAGGGGGGGAGACTTTACAGAGATAGAAAATGCATATGGATCTATTCGCAAGAAACTTCATTATATACTCCTTCCGGAAGGAATACCGCTGGTATCAACCAGAAGCATATCTTCAGGTAATACGGTTTCTCTTGTTGATATCAAATGTGAAGCACTTCTTGTGCAGAATCTTGAGACGCATTTTGTACTGAAATATCCTCCTGACAAGACAGTATTGATAAATCCTGATGCGGTACTTCGCATTGCATTTTCAAGAAGTAACGATGGTCTATATGCAGTTGATGTCAGGGTGCTTGAGCATAGCGGTGCCCGGATCAAATGCCGTCATTCAATAAATCTCAGACGCAATCAGCTTCGTAAAGATGTTCGCATGAGGCTTAATGCAAAAATGAAACTATTTATTCGTGACAGTGAAAACAACCGCATAAACATTGATGGAAGATTAGTTGACATAAGCGCAGGAGGGTTTTGTTTTGAATCGTCAATCATTATTTCTGTAAAAACCGACATTTGTATCATATCATGTTCACTGCCGGTACAGTTGTCCGGTTTCAGAGCAACAATAATTGCTTCATCAGAACGGATGAAAGATGAAGAAGAAGTTTACAAATACCATGCAGCTTTTATTGGAATTCCTTTTGAAAAAAAAGAGAAAATAGTTACCTATTTGTTTGCCAAGATGCGTGAGCAGCAGAAAAAATAGGTATAATTTCTTTTTTAAACAGCATACTCTGCAAGAAATCATTCAGGAGTAATTTTTTAAAAGTTACTCTGACAGACAGTACTTTCTATTTAATAAACATATAAATTCCTCTTCAGACTTGTTTCTGTATTGTGCCAAACATATATTATTCTCATTAATAAAGCAATAAATTGACAGGAGTGCTATGATTAAATATTATTTCCAGGTTCTTTTATTTGTTGGCGTCTGCATTGCATTGGGGCAGGGTATTGATGAAGCAGTATCTGAGCAGAGTGTGAAAGATTCTGTAAATACAAGCGTTGCCGATAGTGTTAAAAGTGTCAGCGTAAAAAATGTTTCTGATAGTATAAAAGTTGAAATGGATAGTGCCGCAGTTAAGGATACTGCGGTTTTACAACAATCTGTTCCGGCAGAAGCAGCCAGGGTTGCAGCGACAATATCTGCAGATTCAATAGAATCAAAGGATTCTGCAGTTCAGGTTGATACAGTGAAAACTGAAGTAGAAAAAACAGCTGTTTTCCAGCCTGAGGTCTCTGATTCAATTGCGATAAAACTTGACTCAGCATCCAATCAAAGTGAATCAACAGTTAAACCTGCAGTTGTTGATGTTGAATTGTCAAAAAGCTCTAAAAGTTATGTGGGTCGCAACGGTATAGGTTTAAATCTTATGGCCAAAATCTTTATGTCTTCTGAAATTAACGATTATCTTGAAGATATCCACGATATGTGGCAATTTGATATTGAAAAATATTACACATTATCAAATCAGAATGGCATATCAGATATGTTTTTTGTACCGGGTATCAGAATAAAGGGTATCATTCTTGCCGGGCCGGTTCTCGGTATTGAGCCGTTTGGAATGTTTAATTTTGGATTTAAAACAATGCAGGTCAGTAATATGGAGCATGACATTGATGCAGTGCTTATTGAAGTTGGTGGAGGTACTAATTTGTGGGCCCGTGTATCTCCCAAAAAGATTGTATCATTTAAAGCCGGACTTGGTGTCTATTTTATATATTCAAGAATGAATGTTGAGTATTCAAGTATAATTGGTGATTATTATGATGATGGCAATGCCGGGACAGTCGATCTGACCGGATTTGGATATGGAGTGAACATTCTTGCAGGTCTTGACATCACTCTAAAAAAGGTTACGATAAATATCGATTTCGGTGTTCCTCTGGGTAAAACTTATTTTGATCGTGAGGGTACATTTGAATCATCATATAGTGTCAGGTATCCGGACAGTTATTCCCATTATGGAATAGAGATTCGACCAGGAATAACTTTTAATTTTTAATTGAATATTTTCAGCAGGTCTCTTTTAAACAAGTGATCTGCTATGTTCTTTAACTATTCTGTATTTGATGATTCATCGTATTGTTTTATCGGTTCAATTTGATCTTTACATTATTAAATTACATCTGCATTGACCCCGGATAACAAATACTTCGTTATCATGATATTATAATTAAACATTACAGTTTCAGTTGTCATGTTGAACATTTTTCTATTTACATATTTAAGAATATACGATTAATTTATGTAAAAACATTTTTATGAAAAAGACTGAGATTGCGAGTTCTTTCTTATTATTTACTAAAAATAAAATTATTTTTAATAATTTTTGAAACAATTATTCGTGGCTGGTGTTAAGAGTTAGAACAATATCAAATAGTATGAAGCGTAATATGCTTCTTTCCGGATTTGTTGCTTATTTACAAGGATAATACGATCAGGAGTTTTCAATATGGACCGAGTTGTCAAGGCAGGATTGATATTCAGTGCAATAGTTGGTTTGCAAGTATGGACTTTTGCCGGTGGAATCAGTCTTGAGAAGGTAATGCTGGATGTTTGTACAAAAAGTGACAGTACAAAAAGTTTACAGGAGGTAGTAAAAAAATCAAAGCAGCAGATTCGTGAACAGTATGCTAATGCATTGCCGACTGTAACAGGTCAGATTTTCGCAGGACATGGTTATGGAATAGGAATGGCAAAAAGCAGTGGCGGGGGAGGCAGTGGCAATAATCCAACGGATAGTGGAATTGTCACTTTTGATACGCTTTACAGTATTCTCGGCAATACATTCGGAAATACAATGAGAAAGATGTATGAGCCTGGAGACGCAGAAGTATACAGTACATCAATCAATATTTCCCAGCCAATATATACATTTGGAAAAATTGGTACAGCTGTCAATGTTGCAAAGTATTTTGACAGTTCAAATTTGTTAACATATGATAGAAGTCTGCAGCTGCTGCAGCTTCAGGGCTTTGATGCGTTTTACAGTGTTGTGCTTGCTGAAATGGCACTTTCCGTTCTGGAAAGATCTGTTGCCCGTAAAAAGGAGTTAAGTGAGTTTTTAACCCGAAACTTTTCTCTTGGATCAGGGAGCAAAGCGCAGATGCTTTTGACAAAAGCAGATCTTGAGAGTCTGTGGCCGGAAATAATTACGTCCCGCCAGCAGGCACGGGCTGCGCGAAGACTTTTAAATGTACTTATGGGAAATGATTCCAATGATTCTTTACAGCTTGATACATCATCAGTATCAATGATGCCGTCATTATTGACAATGCGTATACCATCTATGGATGAAGCACTGAAAAATGCTGTCTCAGATAGAACTGACATCAGGTCTATTGACTACCTGAAAAAGGCAAATGACGGTGGAGTAAAAATTTATAAAGCAAATTATCTGCCATCAATTGCCGCACAATTCAGTGCCGGAACCAGCAGTAAATCTTTGGAAGATTTATTTAATTTTAAAGATTATGGCAACTGGCAGGCCGGAGTAGGTTTACAGTGGCAGTTGTTTGATGGGTTTGCCAGTAGTGCAAAAGCACAGCAGTATCAATCAGATTCACGAAAACTGGAGATTACGAAAAAATCTATACTGAAATATCTTGAAATAGAAATTGAGAATGCATTGTCTGAATGTATAGTTGCAGACAGTAATCTTATCGCAGCAAATGTTATTTATGAAGCTTTACAGGAAGCTTATCAATTAACAGATGATAATTTTAAGCAGGGTGATGGACAATTTACTGAATTACAGCTTGCTGAAGAGCGGCTGCGTCAGGGAGAAATGAATATTTTTAATGCACAATATAGACAAAAGAGAAGCCGTGCGGCATTGCTGGTGACAATGGGAAGAACAATAATTCCAATGGAGGGGAAATGAAACTGAATAAATTTAAAATATCAATTTTTTGCAGTCTTGCAGTAATGGCTGTTTTAATGTATGGTTGCGGTGAAAATGCAAAAAAAACTGAAAAAAGTGTTCCGGCTACAGCTGCTGAAAAGTCGGATTCTGCAAAAATCAAGGTTGTTGTTAAAGAGGTGACAGAGAGTTCATTTGAGGACTGGGGATCTTATTCTGCTGATCTGCGGGGACTTGAGGATGCAAATCTAATTGCACCTGTGATGGGTGGACGTGTCAACCTTATAAGACCTGTCGGTACTTATGTCAAGGCAGGTGATCCACTTTGTGACATTGAAAGTGAAAAATATGAAGCAGCTCTTCAGGCTGCGCAGGCGCAGGTTGATGTGGCTAAAGGGGATCTTGAGCGCGCAAAAGTAAATGTTGAAAAGGGATCCCTCGGGCGTTCTGTAATTGATGCAGCAAATCTGGCATATCAGAATGCACGAATGAATCTGGCGACTGCCCAGCGTTCATTTGAGGATTGCAGATGTCAGGCACCTTTTGATGGTGTTCTGGTAAGCCGTTCTATTGAACGTTTCCAGACAGTCTCTGCCGGAGCTCCGACTGTTCGTTTATCAAAACTGGACCAGCTTGAAGCGCTTATTGCAATTCCTGAAAGTGAAGCATTCAGCTTTAAAGAGGGAATGAAAACTGAGTTCCGTCTGCTTCAGAATCATGATAGATCGTATTCAGGAAAAATAACGAGTATTGACAGAGCGGTTGATCCGCGTTCACGTACAGTTTCTGCGCGAATTGTTCTTGCAAACAGGGATGGTTCACTTAAACCCGGTATGGTTGGTCGCGCACGAATTCTCCGGAAGACGTATGATAAATCTATAGTCATCCCTGCAGGAGCATTGTTACGTTTACAAAATGGAATATCTGTAATGGTCGTTGAGAATGGTGTTGCAAAACAGCACATGGTTGAAATTGAAGTCAGTAACACCGACAGTGTTCTTATCAGAAGCGGTCTGAGTGCCGGTGATAAACTGATTACTATGGGTGGGTTTCAGGTAAGTGATGGAACAAAGGTAATTTATTAAGAGCTTCTTATTCTGTTGAAATTGAAGTTTGCAACAATTGATCTGTTTCAGTACCTGATGAACAAAAGAGAAGAAAATGACAGGAGAAAAAAATAGATGACTAAGTTTGCGCTTAAGAATCCGATGTCGGTTATAGTGCTGGCAATTATACTGTTTATAACCGGCGTGATGAGTTTTATCGGAATGCGCAGGGAAGCAAACCCTGAAATAAAGATTCCATACATATTTGTCACGACATTATATCCGGGAGCCAATCCGCCGGAAATTGAAAAGCTTGTCACGCAGAAAATTGAGGATGAGCTTGAAGGTATTGATGGTGTCAAGAAAATCACCAGCACAAGTAATGAAAGTTATTCAAATATTTTTCTTGAGTTTGATCCATCTGTAGATATTGAGGATGCTTTACGACGTGTAAAGAATAAAGTTGATCAGGCTAAGGATGAATTACCCGATGATGCAGAGGAGCCTGTTATACAGGAACTCAATTTCTCGTCGATACCTATTGTCAAATTGTCATTGTTTGCTGACTATGACATTGAGCAATTAGAGTCAATTGCTGATAATCTTCAGGATCGCATGGAAAAAATACAGGGTGTTCTTGAATCTAAAGTATTGGGAAAACAGGAAAAAGAGATCGCTGTTGATGCTGACCCTGCATTG
>Ga0209373_10001412_pt1 | contig 28377 bp, 19 predicted proteins | sample Higcelweek5metaG_FD_187173 | JGI IMG/M metagenome (GOLD analysis project Ga0209373, IMG submission 187173) | Freshwater pond sediment microbial communities from the University of Edinburgh, under environmental carbon perturbations - High... | ecosystem: Environmental > Aquatic > Freshwater >... | reverse complement strand
AAGCTGCTTTAGCAGCAGTAGGGAAAGAAAGTGCGCGTGGTAGTACTTTCAGGTGGACGAAAGTCCAGCCAGCAATAAGCCCTTATAGGGCTTGGACAAACTGCCGGCTCAGCCGGCAGTTATGATTATTACGGCCAAAATCGGAAAAGAAACGCAACTCTTTGCAAGAAGCGTTAAGTATGCAAAGGATCTTGTCAATCAGAGAGTATTGCAGAAGCTTTCGATCGAGAAGGAGTACTGGGATAGACGCGGAGTTCTATGGCAGCTAGTTACGGAAGACAGCATAAACATTTCAAGATGCAAAAATATTCGAGATTTCTTGACCTATTACGACTACCCGTTAGATGGAGTTTTAAGCGAAGAGAATTCTAGTGGACCGATCAGGAAATTAATTGAAGAAATACTAATTGGGCAAGGTACCCTTAGTTCCATTACTGCAGATCTCGATTCCTGTTTTGACCTTTCAAGTGGATCCATGTTATCGCTCTTTCGTTATTTGGCAGCTCATAAAATCATTCCCGTTTACATAGACAATCCATTTATGCCAACTAATCAAATTGAGAGTTTAGTTGATATCCCATTGCTAAAAGAGAAACATCTTTTGGAGGAGCGCGGATATGCCTATACAGGTTAATGCTGTTTACGTGAACAATACAACATTCGAAGAGTTTAGAGTTTTATGTCTTTTTCCTCAGGAGGATAGGGTTGCAGTAATAGCACTTAAAAGAAACACCACGGTTCCAAATTACGTATGCCTCTCAAATCTTGAAGCTAGTATTTCCGATGGGCAAATTCAAATCAAAACTGATGATGCATCGTATCTTTTACCTGATAAAATGAAGCAAACACATATTGACTGTATGAATAAGAAGTGGGAAATTATTAGTTCTTTTGTGTTGAATGAACCATCCTGCTTCATAAAAAAGAATTGGAGTACCTTTATTAGTATTGCAGCTCATGAGAATAATGTTCCAAGACTATCAATACAGAGATACTTGTATCAATATTGGGCCGGCGGAAGAAATAAATATTCATTGCTACCTGATTATCGTAATAACGGGAAAAAGATAAACAGGAAGACGGATACATCAAAGAAGCTTGGCCGTCCGAGAAAACATCAATCGAGTAATTTTGGGATGAACATTACCGATGAAGAAAAAGCTCATATTAGAATTATTATTAATGCTTATTATAACAAAGACGGTAAGCACAGTATGAGCAAATGCTACGAGCGTTATCTATCACAATTTGCGATGGACGAGCGTTATAGTCAAACGCTAAAACCCCAGTATCTAACAAAGCGTCAATTTGTATACAATGCCGCTCCCTTTATTAATGAAAGGAAAAGACAAGGAGCCGCAAAGTTTGATCGGAATTGTCGGGCAATAACAGGCAACTCTCGAAGTGAAGCTAGAGGACCGGGTGACACATATCAAATTGATGCAACAATTGCAGATATTTATCTTGTTTCTCGAAACAATCCGAACATATTAATCGGCAGGCCTGTCTTGTACTTTGTTACAGACGTATTTTCAAGAATGATAACTGGATTTGCAGTCGGGTTATCAGGGCCATCTTGGGAGGGTGCAATGTCTGCTTTATATAATATGGTTTGGAACAAAGTAGATCTTTGCAGAAAATACGGAATTGAAATATTTGAAAATGAATGGCCATGCGAAGGAATTCCCGCAAAATTACTCGTTGATAATGGTGAAATGATAAGCAAAGCAAGTAATGGAATTGTTTTAGATTTGGGAATCCAAATAGAGAATACACCGGCATGGCGACCGGATTTGAAAGGGATTGTTGAAAATAGTTTTAGGCTGATGAACGGACAAACAAAAGAAATGCTTCCCGGTAGTGTATATCCTGATTTTACCGAACGAGGAGGCCCGGACTATCGGATGGACGCTACACTTACACTCAACGAGTTTATTAAAGTGGTTATTACGTATATACGAAAAAGCAACACGCGAATGATGAGCAAACATCCGCAACTGGCGGAAGATATTATAAGAGACCATGTTCCTGCGGTTCCATTAGATCTTTGGAATTGGGGTATAAAAAACCGAGGAGGATTATTACGGCAGGTTGTCGACGATCGTGTAAAGATTGCTTTAATGAAGAAAGAGAAAGCGATTGTGACTCCTTCGGGCATTCGTTTTCAGAAATTATATTATACGAGTCATCGTGCTGAGGAAGAAGATTGGTTTAGCAATGCTCGGGTTCGTGGAACCTGGCAAATTGATATTGCTTATGATCCACGAGGAATAGACACTATCTGTCTTCTATTTGATAATGGAGATTTCGAATACGCTAAACGAGTTCAGGATAGTAATGCTGCCTTCCGTGGTTGGACTTTTGAAGAAATTGGGATCTGGTATCAATATGATATGGATTACCAAAAATCCAGAGAAAAAGAAATATTAGAAAATTCGATAAATTTCAATAAAAATATCGATGAAATTGTTGAAACAGCAAGGGTACGATCAAAAGTCATCCCCATAAATGGAGTGCGCCATATCAAAGGGAAAGATGTTCGGGCAAATCGGAAAAAGGAACTCATTCATGAGCGGAAAATTGTTTGTTTTTCGCCCCAGGATGGTGAAAAAACTTCTTCTACCCCGCTTAACGAAACAATGAATGATCAAGAATGCGAACTAACAGATTACTCAAAACTTTTAAGGCAGTATTTTGAAACCGGACTGCGAAAGTAGGATGATAATATGCTCAAATATCCAATATGTTCCCGGATTGTAAAGGCAATATACACGGAGCCGGTACAGAGATTATATCAAGGGAATCCGGTTATTGAGGCTTTGCCAGAGCAACTTCCTCTCTTCGAGCTCTTTGATACACTTACCTACTTTCCACCCTATGATGAAGCTGAAAGGAATTATGAATCATATGATCGGCAAGCTTCTCTGGCACAAATACATACTTGCTTCATACCTCGGAGTATACACATTGAAATGACACGTAAATTTCATTCTGCAGTATGTCTTGGATATGCCTCTCGCAACCCTTTGACTGCTTGTTTTGTCTCAGATCTGACAGAACTTTCAAAGTGCGTGAAATCAAAGGATTCATTATTTGAACGAGTAAAGCTATCTAATGCGATATCAGTCGGTTATTCCATTTTCGGGAGTTCCGGAACCGGAAAATCATCAGCAATGAACAGAATTGAAGATTTGTATCCCCAAATTATCGAACACGAGTCGTATAAGGGAAGATCATTTCACTACAAACAAATTGTATGGATGAAACTTGACTGCCCCCCTGATGGACATCTAAAGGGGCTGTTGGTTAACTTTTTCTCGGAGTTTGATCGACTGACAGGAGATAATACGTTAACAAAATTTGCCGGAAATGGAAGAGCCTCAATTGATCAGCTTATTCCGCAGATGGCACTTATAGCCCGCAGACACAGTTTGGGAGTAATGGTAATAGATGAAATTCAGAACTTGCTTAAAACGACAGTCGGAGCGAAGGAAGAGATGCTTAAATGCTTTAAAAGTCTTGTGAATGTAATTGGAGTTCCAATTATCTATATTGGAACTCCCGAAGCAATCGCTGTCTTATCTGACGGGTTGATGAACGCCAGAAGAAGTACGGGAACGGGTGCAGTATTTGTGGATGTCTTTGATAGAAATAGTGATGAATGGTTGATGTTTATTCGACAGATTTGGGACTTTCAATGGACTAAGAACCTAACGCCAATTACCCCTGAAATTATTAACCTTATGTATGACCTAAGTGCAGGGATCGCAAGTGTTGCGGCCAATATTTATATTGCAGTACAAGAGACTGCCATAAGACAAGGAGAGCTAGGTGGGAACGAGATAATAACGGCACAACTAATTAAGGCGGTTGCACGTTCGCCTTCGTTCTCCATGCTTATGAAAAATGTTGATATGATTCGAAATCCTCAGGATCACGTTACAGATCCGGACGCACAAATGCTTCTTAGGTTAAATAAAGCAATACGGAACAGTCCTCCTCCGAAGAAGCGAAAAGTATCTGCCGAGGATACATCAGAACGCGATGACCTGCTTCAGGAGAGTATTTCGATCCCACACCAAAAGAATATAGATCAGAGTACCAATAAGCCTTTGACTGCAGGTTCGCTTGAACTTGAAAATATCATCTTGAAGAAGGACCAAGAATTCTGAGGGAATGAAATGCTTTCTTATTTTCCCGAAATGTATCCAGACGAAATTTTGTACAGTGTTATTTCGCGGTATCACGAATATAGTGGTAATACGCCGATACGTCAGACGATCAATGACTTTTTTGGGAATAAGAGAGAAGCTTCCTCCGTAATTCTTCCTGCGCACTTAAAGCATTTCTCAGAACAAGTAAAATTCTTTGGTGCAACTTTTGAAGAACTTCTTTATAACAGAACGCTATTTCCTTTCTTTGCGCTTTTTCAAAGTGATCAATTCATCCAGCATGTTATCCAATGGGCAGAAGAAGAATGTGGAGATACAGAGTTTGATAAATACGGTATGTGGCGTAAGTCGGCACAAACTTTAACACATCTACGATACTGCCCAGCCTGTCTAATTGAGGACTCAGCAAAGTATGGAGAACCATATTGGCATAGACAGCATCAAATATACGGGGTATCCGTTTGTTCAATACATAAAACGGTTTTATTTGATAGTAATATTCCGTACGCATCTTATGGTTCGAAAGCATACTTATGCCCGACAGAATTAGCAACATCTCCGGCAAAAGATCAGGAACAACTGAATGATGCCGAAATCGAAATTGCCGTGCAAATTGCAAATGAAATCCAATGGCTATTTGATAATTTTAGTACTGCTCATAATCTCTGGATCAAGAATGGTGAGAGTTTTCGAGATATTTATTTGTTCTTCATGAGAAGAAAGGGGTTAACTACTCCAGGCGGATCTGTTCGAACAAGACAATTCAAAACAGACTTTGCTCAATACTATGGTAAATATCTTAACCTATGGGATTTCGATTTCTCATTCTCAAAACAATCGTGTTGGCCATTGAATATGCTACGGTCGGGAACAAGACAATTCAGCTTTCTTCGACATGTCTTAATGATGAAGTATCTTGCTGGCAGTGTTAGTAAACTATTTGATATGCTTCATTTGTACGAAGAGGAGCCCGTTTCAAAGGTAAAAAGAAACTTGAAAACCAATACTTCAGACATCAAAAAAAAAGAAGAGTATCGGAGAATATGGCAGACCACTTGTGAAGAGTTTCCGGATGACTGTCAAAACGATATTAGATTACTTATTCCGGCGGTTTATACATGGCTGATCCGACACGATAACGAATGGTTTTATAAGAACTCACCTGCAATTCGAAATAGAACAAGGCGTCCAGTGATCAAGGAGAAGATCGATTGGACTGACAGAGATGAAGCATTATTGGCGAAATTGGTAATTGCTGTTAAATCCGAACTTCAGTCTAATAAGAGACCCTCTAGAATTACAAAGTCACGTCTTTGCAGTTCAACAGGAGCCTTTGATATTTTTAGAAAAAGGATTGATTGTTTTCCCAAATCAAAAGAATATCTCGAACAAGTAATAGAAACGAGGGATTCGTATAGAAAACGAAAACTTATTTGGGGAGCGAATTACTTGATTAACAATAATGAGCCAATTGTCATGTGGAAACTCATGAAAGTGGCAGGAATTCCAGATAAAATGTGGGAACAGTACTGGGAGTTTTTTCAAAGAGAGAAACAATGCAATTATATCTATCCTTTGGAGATGCTAGAAATGTTAGATCAGTGAGGATGTATTATGCTTTCATTTTTCCCTGAAATGTACCCGGATGAGATTCTGTACAGCGTTCTTGGACGTTACCATAGATATAGTGGGAACCAGAAAGTGAAGTTGAGTTTTTCTGATCTAGCAGGAGAAGGACATAATTTCTCAAGTAATTCTGTGATACTGCCTAGGAATCTTGTTAATCTAAGTATACAGACCCAGCGATTCGGTATATCGTTTAATGACCTGCTATATGACAGAACATTCTTTCCGTATTTAGTTCTCTTCGCATCTGATCAACAAATGAAAATAGCAAAAACTTGGGCATACTCTAGTTCAAGAACCCGTTCGAGTTTGTGTCACAAAACGCAGGATTGCTTGAGTACTCATATCGGTCCGCTGAAATACTGTCCTATCTGTCTTGAAGAGGAATACTCGGTCTATGGTGAAGCATACTGGCATCGTCATCATCAAATACCCTGTGTATTGGTGTGTACCAAACATAGAATCGCTCTACAGTATAGTCAAATTTTCCCTTGGCAATGCTCAGAAGATTTACATACTCTTGAAAAGCAGTTGATCTCTTCGTTTCATTCAGTCAATTATCTTAACGCTGAAGAAATGAAAGTTGCAATTGAATTAGCTGATGGAATACAGTGGGTTTTTGACAACTTTGATCTTACGCGCAAATTATGGCTAAAACATGCAAGATTCTATAGCAATGTATACTTTCTTCTCCTTGCTCAAAAAGGTTTTGTGACAAAGTATGGAGTTATACTGAAAAGTCAGTTTACTCGTGATATTGTTCGCTATTACGGAAGGATACTTTCATTTTGGGACTTGTCTTTCTCAGTTTATCGAAAAGACTTTTGGCCGCTAAGAGTCTTTATGACCTATAACAGAGATCCATCACAAATCTATCATTTTCTGATGATGCAATATCTGTCAGGATCTATCCAACAATTCTTTAAGCAACTTCAGAACGATGAGTCAATACAAGTAAGAAAACCAACTAGTAGATATTACAGTTATAGTTCTCCCTGCGAACTCATTAAAAAAGAAAAAATGTTATTCCGGATTACTTGGATGAAAAAGTGCGAGAAATTTGTGAGGGCTAGTATTGGAACAGTGGATCGACATACTGTGTCAACACGCTCATGGCTTTACAAAGACAGTTATGATTGGGTACTTAACAACTTAGCTACATCTGAGCACACGAGAATCGCAAGAATGCTTAATAAGAATAATCAAGACCACATGAAGCGAACTCATACAAACCGTCCACCGTTTGTGATAGCTGAGACGCGTTCAGGACGATTTGAAAGTCAACAACGCTATCCAACCGCTCGTAATGAAAGAAAAGTCCTTATTAAGTCAGTAGAAGAGGCAAGAAAAGCATATATAGAATGGAGATTATCACACGGGGCTACAAAGAAACGCGTGCTTTCAAGTTCAGATAAATGTGAGTATAACTATGATAAACTGTCAAAAATACCGTATAAATTAGAGATAACACCCGCCAAATTTGGGATGCCGACGCCGTATATAGTTTGGGTATAATAAACCATAGATCATAGTTATTCAAAACTAGAGGAGGAAATCGCATCGAATTCAGGAATTTTCTAATTGCATTATGCCGATGGATTTTGTCCTTGAATAGCTGACACATAATGCTTCATTTGAAAAAATAAAACATGGATGAATCATATTATTTATCCGTATGTAATTCATTTGTGATATTGTTAATATTTGTAAGCGCAAGACGCGAACCCTCTCTTAGGGAAGCTATTTCTGGTAATGCTTTTAATGCTTGTTTGGCAGTCAACTTAACGACAATATTATCTTCACATTCAATTGACAAAGCTCCAATTGGTTTTCCTGAAATTGCTGAATCAAGGTCTTGAAAAACATAGCCCTTAATATGCGTAAGCAAAACATGTTTTCCAGTCTCTGCTACAATCTTGCTAGATTTATTAACTTTATCAAAGCAACATCCAAAAACCATTCCCTTTTTCAGTTTTTGCACATAGTAAATTTGTATTTGCGGAGAAGTTGGCTTGGGGGCCACTTGTACCAATATAGGTTTTCCAGATTCTTCTGAAAATACTTTTTCTACGCGTATTCTTTTTGGTATTTGCTGATCATGTACGTCAGTGATTTTTTCTTTTTCACGAGAAGGTTGACAATTATTTTCAATAGGAGATCCGATACAGTCTTCAATGTTGGATTTCACTTCTTCTATACTGTCGATGGCATTCTGCACTTCTTCAAGAGCAGTTTCCATGCATTCCAGAGCGTTTTGCGAATCTTCATATCGTTCGGAGCCTTCTAAGCTTTCCGGGATATTGTTAAATGCTTCATCCTCTTCGTCGTTTATATCATCCAGAGTACGCTGAATTGTCTCCAGCGTTGTAGAAATATTGGAAAGAGTAGCGAATAATATTCTTAGGGATTTCCTTCTTTGGTTGTTCATTTCATTCCTCCAGTTTCCCAGTATTGGGGATACGTACTATATGGGAAAATCTAATTCCAAAATAATGTGGTATCGGTAATGTAAAGCGAACAATTTCAGCAGGACATTTCCAAAGAATTCGATAATCAATGTTACAAATTTCAGAAATAGAAATATAGTGAATTCCCAAACGATTTCTTTTTTTAAATCTAACATATCGCGCCAAGCACATCAAGTTGAGAGGACGGAAAATCGGCCTCTCAACCGAATAATGTCATATTTTTGCAATGATTATTTCTGCTTGTCGAATAGATAAAAAAGGTAGATTCTGAATCTATATACTTCTCAAAAAACAACTCCCATTGAAAGGGTGTAAAATTGCATTGATTTTCGGATATGGATATACTTGTCAATGACATTCTAACAGAAAGGCGAAAGCCCCGGGTGTTGTAGTCCTGTTGACGCAGGACATCCCGAGGCTTTCTTGTTATTGTAATGTGGTAATTGTATCAAGTTTTACAAGAAAATGGGATAGGGAATTTCTGTTTTTTCGGGGACGGATCCTCTGAGTTGTCCGATTTGCAGAGGAAACCTTGCCGCCTACGATCGGGAAACGCGAAAAGTACACTTTCGATCCGGCGGAATAACCGTCCTTCTCCTGCGCCGCTTGCGCTGCAGGCATTGTAAGAAGCTCCATACGGAACTGCTGGATTTCCTGGCGGCAAGGACTCTCCGCTTTAACGTCGGATATCTTTCGATACTGTCTTTCCTGCTTAACCGCAAAATAAGTGAAGCTCGTTTATGTTATATCATCAAGAATTCGACCGGCGATCCTTTTTAGTGTCGGTTTCATACGGTTCCCTCGTCGGTCTTATACACCTACGGTGAATAGAAAGGCTGGAACCCGTTGTGGATAGGACAATATTTTCGTGTAACTTTGTTGTAGGTTTACATGTTTCTTGTGCTTGAAGTCTGAAAAGCCTCTCGCACATTGGAAGGAAATAGGCGTTAAAGTCGTATTTCCAAGAAGATATCGTCAACAATACGACCTATGATCCTGTTTCATCGTTGGTTTTATACACCTGTGTCTTTCTTGTACACCTTTGGTGTCCTTTCTATATATCCTTCGTTTTTTGCAATGGCAATTTCTCCTTGACGAACAGCGCAGAAAAGTACATTCTGATTCTATAAACTATTCCAAAAATCAAAATTCATAAAAGGGGATGTTATTTGCAATGATATTTGGTTATGCCCGCGTATCTACGCAGTCCCAGAACCTTGATCGCCAGGTCGACGCACTCAAAACCTACGGTGTCCCGGATGACCGTCTCTTCGTCGAGAAAATCTCGGGCACAACCAAAGAGCGCCCCGAGCTCCAGAAGCTCCAGCAATTCCTCCGCGATGGCGACCTCCTCGTCATCGAGAGTCTCTCGCGCCTCGGTCGCTCCACCAAAGACCTCCTCACGATTATCGACCATTTCGAAAAGCAGGGCGTCAAAGTCGTCAGCATCAAGGAGCAGATTGACACGCGCACCCCGACCGGCATGCTCCTCACTACGGTCCTCATGGCCTTGAGCCAATTCGAGCGCGACATCATTGTCCAGCGCACCCAAGAAGGACTCACCGCTGCCCGTGCCCGCGGGCGAAAAGGCGGCCGGCCGCCACTGTCTCAGGCTCAGATCAAACAGGCGTTGGCGCTCTATGATAGTAAGAAGCTGTCGATCAAGGAGATCTGCAACGCGACGAAAATGTCACAGTCAAGTTTGTATAACGTTGTGAAGAAAAGTCAAAAATCGCATATATAGAACGGAATTATCAAACAGCGTAACAACAAAGAACAAGTACCGTCGAGTTCGGAAATATTTTAATATACCATAGTGTCAGCAATGCTGGACAAGATAGAGAAATCTCCCTTCCAAATTGGGGGTTGACACCCTTGATAATCTGGTTATAATAAACCATAGAACATGGTTATGAATAACCATAGGAGGGCAAGATCATGGATATAGAAGTACTATCAAAACTCAAGACGACAGATTATAACAAAGTTGGTGAATCAATATTTGATAAACTGAAGGAGTTACGTTGTTCTCCAGATATTTTTGCAGGATCAATTGCTGTAGCTTATGTTTTCTATTATGCGAAAAGCGAAGGAATTATCGAACTTACTGATCCGCTTGGTTTGATAAATAACGAAATCAAGGACCCTAGAATACATCGCTTTGTTCGTGATGCAGTTGCGTTTGGATGGGAAAACATTTCTTCGCTTTATGGACAATTTGATGACGAATCACTTAAAGCGTACATTTTGCATGCCAGTGAATTCACAGGCAAGACTAGTAGAAATGAGCCCACTCCCGCCTCAATTTGCAGACTAGCAAGTACGCTACTTAATATTCAGCCTGGAGATAACGTTGCTGATTTAGGAACAGGAAGAGGTGGCTTTATCATTGAAGCCTACTCAAACTGCCAAGAAGCGTCCTACTATGGGAATGAAATTTACACGGATGACAGCATGATTGCTCACCTCCGAGCGACCCTTTTAGGCTCCAACGTCACTGTGGTTCAAGAAGATATGTTTAATATGGATAATCTCGAGCAGAGATTTGATAAGGTGTTTTCCAATTATCCTTTCGGTTTGCGAATCAGGGATTTGGCTGGTGGGCTAGATTTTCTCGGACGTATTGAGAACGATTTTCCTGATATGACCAAAGCAACATCGTCAGACTGGATTTTTAACGCTTTATTAATCACCTGTATGAAAAAGGGTGGCAAGGCTATCGGTATTATGACAAATGGTAGTACCTGGAATAGCATTGATAAGCCAATTCGCGAGTTTTTTGTCAGGAAGGGATTTGTTGAGTGCCTGATAGCATTGCCAGACTCACTTTTTGATTACACGCAAATCCCAACAACAATGGTTGTTTTCAGCTCTAATAACAAGAGCGTGCGGATGATTGATGCTCAAGAAATGTTTGTTAAGGGGCGTAGGCAGAACATATTAAGCAGTGAAAACATCGATGAGATTTTGAGGTGTTATTCCGAAGATTCAAAGGTCAGCAAAAATGTATCCATAGAAGACCTAGCAAAAAATGATTTTGTACTAAGTCCAATTCGATATCTTACAGAAAATGTTGCTGTAGAAAACGGTGTTCCTCTTGCGTCTATGATAAAAACGATTACACGAGGCGCTCCCTGTACAGCAGCAGAATTGGATGAGATAGTCTCTCATGAATCGACTTCAATGCAGTATCTGATGCTTGCAAACATAAAGGACGGAATTATTGACGAAGAACTACCCTACCTCACCAAGATTGATAAGAGGTACGAGAAATATTGTCTAAATGATAAATGTTTGCTTCTTTCAAAGAACGGTTATCCATTTAAGGTAGCTGTTGCTCGTGTCAAACCAGGGAAGAAAATTCTTGCCAATGGGAATCTTTATGTTATTGATTTGGATGAGACAAAACTGAATCCGTATTACTTGAAAGCCTATTTTGAAAGTGAGCAAGGCATAGCAGCCTTAAGAGGGATAGCCGTTGGAGCTGCAATTCCCAACATCGCCGTCGAGCCACTTAAAAAATTGATGATCCCAATAGTAAGCCTTGATCAGCAGAGAAAAATCGCAGACCGATATCTAGCGACACTTGACGAGATTGCTGTGCTTAAACTCAAAATTGCTAAAGCAACAAACTCCTTGAAGAACATACTCGAATTTGAAAAGGAGTGATGATATGCCATTGGGGATAGCTGAATTGGCAGAACTCGAGGATGCAGTGTTGCGTGATTTACCGGATAGAATTACGAATGTACTAACAACAGCAAATAGGACGGGGCGACTTGAAGATCTGTTGGAATTGTTGAATATGACTTATCTACTTAGTCCTGCAGAAACATTGAAAACGTATAGAGATGGAAAAATTATCGTCATCGGGTATACGGAAGTAAAAGAAGAAACACTGAAAGCAATCGCAAAGAGTTTAAATATTGATAAGGATCGTTTTGAATTTTGTCTGGACTATGAAAAAGCACAAAAATACGAATACCGCAAACTTCAGTACGCATCATCATATCGAGTAGTACTGTTTGGGCCAATTCCACATAGCACCACTGGCACAGGTAATAGCAACAGTGTCATTGCAGAAATGGAAAAACGTCGGGACTGCTACCCTCGTGTCGTACGTTTGGGAATCAATCAGGAATTGAAAATAACAAACAGTAGTTTCAAGAAAGCCCTTGCTGAACTTAAAGAAGAGAATTATATCTAATATATCAATGAGAATAAAATCGTGCCCAACAAACTTTTTAATGTACCATCACAGGGTCATACAGTGCTGTATAATCAATATGCGTGTAATTTTCAATTTTTCAATATAAGAATGAGGTGCATCATGGCAAAGCTAACTTTACAGGAACTGGAATCGACTCTCTGGAAAGCAGCAGATATTCTACGCGGCGAGCTGAATGCCGCTCAATATAAAGACTACATTTTTGGTCTTCTCTTCTTGAAGCGCATGAATGACGAGTTTGCAGTTGAACGCGCAACTCTTATGGCCTCATATACGAAACAGGAACTACCGAAAGCCGAGATTGATGAGCTTCTGGAAGATCCGGATATTTATGAGACATTCTTCGTTCCTAAACGCGCCCGTTGGGATGATATAAGAGGTCTTGCGTTGGATATCGGCCCGGCTCTAGACAAGGCGTTCCGCGCCATTGAAGATGAACCTAAAAACAGTGAGTTGGCCAATGTTCTTACGACAGCTAACTACAATGATAAGGAGCGTGTCTCGGATAAGAAGTTATCTCAGCTACTTGTTCTTTTTGACGCAATGCAGTTGGATCGGAACAGCCTAGAGAACGAAGATATGTTAGGTGACGCTTATCAGTATCTGATCAAGGAGTTTGCCGACGAGGGCGGTTCCAAGGGTGGAGAATTCTATACCCCTACCGAAGTTGTCAAAACCATCGTGCGTATCTTAAAGCCTGAAGAAGGCGATCGGATCTATGATCCGACCTGTGGATCCGGCGGCATGCTGATTCAGAGTATCGAGTACATTCGCCAGAATGGCGGCAATTACCGTAACATCACTCTGGCCGGTCAGGAGATCAATCTGTCCACCTGGGCCATCTGTAAAATGAATATGATTTTCCATAATGCCCTTGGTGCTGATATCAGAAAAGGTGACACCATCCGAGACCCACGTCATGTTGAGGGTGGTGCTCTCAAGACTTTTGACAAGGTCATGGCAAATCCGCCCTTCTCTCTCAAAAACTGGGGACTTGAAGAAGCGAGCGACGATCATTACGGACGCTTTATTTATGGATTGCCGCCGAAAAGCTACGGCGATCTGGCTTTCGTCTCGCACATGGTTGCGTCCCTGAATGCCAAGGGGAAAATGGTAACCGTTATTCCTCACGGAGTTCTTTTCCGTTCAGGAGCAGAAGGACAAATCCGTGCCGGATTCATCAAGGATGATCTGATCGAGGCGGTTATCGGACTTCCTACTAACATCTTCTATGGTGCATCTATTCCTGCAGCACTGTTGGTTATCAACAAATCCAAACCGATTGATCGCAAAGACAAAATTCTTTTCATTGAAGCAAGCGGCGGATTCATTAAGGACGGCAATAAAAATAAACTTCGTGAAGTACAAGATATCAATCTTATTGTAAAGACATTTGAAGATTTCGAAGATGTCGAAAAATATGCTAAAGTCGTTGATCTTGATACGGTTAAAACGTATGACTGCAACCTTAATATCTCACGATATGTAGATACTGCTACGGCCGAAGAAGAAATTGATATTGCTTCGGTTATTTCTGAGATTCGCGAGATCAAAGAAAAGTCGGCTATAACAGAAACTAAGCTCAATGAGTATCTAAGCGAGCTTGGCTATGATGAGCTGTGAGGTGGTTGAAATGAATGTGCGAGATGGATATAAGATGACCGAACTGGGCGAAATTCCATCTGAGTGGGATGTCGGATTTCTTGCAGATTATTCTGTCCGTGTTAAGGTTGGTTTTGTGGGTACGTGCAATAAGTACTATTGTAGTTCCCAAATTGGAATTCCTATGATCCGAACTACAAATATTTCCGAAAACGGAATTGACGAATCCGAATTGAAATATGTAACGAGTGATTTTCACACAAAAAATGCTAAATCCCAACTCAAAAAAGGTGATATATTAGTTGCGCGACATGGAAACAATGGTCACGCTTGCATGTTTGATAAAAACTATCCTGCCAATTGTTTAAATGTTGTTGTTATTGAACCAGATAATAGTAAGTTGTTCAACTATTATTTAATTCAAATATTTAATTCTGATATTTTGAAAAAACAAATAGCTGATTCTGTTGTTGGTTCAGTACAGGGCGTAATAAATACAAGTTCAATAGCTAGGTTATTGTTACCTATACCGTATATAGTTGAACAGAATAAAATCGCCGATATCTTATCAACTGTCGACGAGCACATCTCCGAAACCGAATCTCTGATCGAAAAGACGAAAGTTCTGAAGCAGGGTATGATGCAGCACCTTCTGACCAAAGGCATCGGGCATACGGAGTTCAAAGATACGGAGATCGGAAGGATTCCGGTTGAGTGGGAAGTGGTTGACTTTGGGTCTCTATGCAGTAGCCGTAATATCAAATGTCAACCTACAACATCAGAGGTCAAAAAGTATATAGCTCTCGAGCACATGGATCAGGGTTCGGGCAGATTACTAAGTTATGGTAGCTCATGTGGCTCTATAAGCATCAAGACGGAATTTTTTAAGAACGATGTGTTGTTTGGCAAATTACGTCCTTACCTCAAAAAGTACTGGCTGGCACAATTTGATGGAGTATGTTCAACAGAAATTTTGGCGTTCAAATCAAATAACAAAGCGCTGCCGCTAATTATTTTATACTTTGTTGAACAAGATTCGTTTGTTGAATTGGCAACTGGAAAGTCATATGGAACAAAAATGCCTAGAGCTTCTTGGGGAGATATCAAAGTAATAAAAGTACCACTAATCCCCCTTTGCGAGCAGCACAAAATCGCATCTATTCTATCCTCAATCGACAATCAAATCGACATATACCAAACCAAACTAACCTCTTTGAATAAACTAAAGTCTTCCCTTATGCAGCAACTACTAACCGGAAAAACACGTGTAAAAGTCTGTTAAGAATTTGTGTTAATTTAATATGTCGTCCTTTATCGAATAGACAATTTGAACAACTTTTTAATTTTTATGGATACAGACGATGAATATCGAGGTAATTCTATGGACTTTATAGAAATAGTAAGAGATATTCGCAAAGCTCAGGTAAACAACAGACTGGTTGTTTTTGTAGGGTCAGGGGTCTCTAAGAATTCCGGAATTCCAACTTGGAATGATCTGATTGTGAAATTAGCAAAAAAGTTGGGTTACAATAATTGTAAAAGTTGTCCTGAGAAGAATTTGTGTTCTAAGAAAAGATGTTTCAAACGATATAACTTTTGCCAAGACGATTTTTTGAAAATTCCACAATTTTTCTATAATAAAGATAAATCGAAAAATTACGTTACATATTATAAGACCATTTCAACATCACTTACATGTTCTGCGGAGCCCAATGCTATAGATGACATCATATTTAGATTGCTACCGCACCATATAATTACGACAAATTACGATCACTTGCTTGAGAAATCGAGAATGGCGAATAGAAGACTGTACTCTGTTATTAGTAATGATTCGGATTTAGTGTCGCCTAAAACCAATCAATATATTATCAAAATGCATGGGGATATAGATGATATTGAAAATATTGTGCTGAAAGAGGATGATTATATAAACTATGAACATACACATCTTTTTATTCAAACATACATAAAGTCCCTACTTGTTGATCATACGTTCCTTTTCGTAGGATATTCACTTAATGATTACAACTTGAAGCAAATTATTGGATGGATTAATTATTTCGCTGATAAGAATGATAGTGCCTCGAGGCTTCCCAAAAACTACATTATTCAAGCAGAAGAAAACGAACATAAATACCTTAGTGAATATTATAATCAAAGGAACATATTCTTGCTTGGCTTAAATCATTCGGTGGTACAATCTCTAATTGCAACTGCGCCTTCTCGGCTAAAGGGTATCGGAAAGCAGACATATACTTGTTTAGATTGTATCCTAAATGAATCGAATGATGTGCTGTTCGAGAATTTCGAGAAGTACTTAGAAGATAAATATCATGTACTGGATTTCTATAGACACATATCATTCAAAGATTTGATATCTGTATATCATTTAGGGCATTACAATAAACTTGGTGAAACGTTAATGTTTTATGTTCATGAAACTTTTGATAAAGCCAAGGCCGTTATTTTGTCTGAAACAGATGATGCACAGTACATTTGCCGAGTACTTAAAAAAGCCCGGATTTTCCAGATACAATGTGATAACGACTGCTTTGAAATTACTACGTCAATGGTGACAAAACCAGAAGATTCTCTGTTTAGCATTTATCTGAATAACGAGTATAGCTTGCTCATGAATTCTCTTCACAACACAGATAACACGCTATGCAGCGCATATTACGAGCATGTATGCCACCCAAAAAATAACAACTGTATTGCTAAGTTGTCTGGTCTAGAGGACTCTATCTCGGAAGAAGATAGTCTTACATATTTGCTATTTATAAAACTTAATTTATTATACATTAAGAAACTGAAAGGTGAAGACACTAGCAATATTTGGAAAGAACTTAAAGAGATTATTGATTATTTTCCAACTCGGCTTATAGACTCGATTACGTTTTTTAAAGAAGTGTTTACAGGTATCAATAGCGATAGGGAGGGAATGCTCAATCTTCTTAAAGAGCATGAAGACATGTACATGAAGAATAGAACTGTTGTTTTTGCAGGCGGTGAAACAGGGCATGTTTTAGAATTGCAAGCGAAAGCATACGATTACTATTTTTACATGAAGAGGAACTATCTAATGCTTGACCATTTTTCTGATCCAAAGATATATTTTCAACCTTACTTTAAGTCCATTTTTTGCACATATTACCCCCGAGATAATTCAAGGGAGAGTAGGTTCTTAGGTCACGAGATGAATTTGATGAAGTACAAATTAAATGAATATGATTTAGACATGATTACAAAATACACGTCATATGATGATCTAAAGTCATGGCTGAATGATTATAAGGTCAAGAAAATAGTGGTCAGGGAGAATGTTGATATATGTGAGAAGTTCGGCAATTTCTGTAAAAGCATTCAGACAATACAAGAATTTTGGATGTGCAATAAACTCCCGTCATTTGCTCTCATTATCTCCTATCTTGACTTGACACTCGTTGAAAGTGAACGAATTATTGAATCTATTAGTACTTTAACGTCAGTACTAGCGGAGAAAGGAAACTACAATCTGAAGCCGTTGCTTGTAGCTATAGAAATCCTTGCCAAGACTTATTTATCAGATAACACATCGAAATTTGCATCGATTTTGAAGAGCTTAATTCAAGAAAATGTGTTTCGTATAAATCTCGATAGCATATGCCAATATGAGTATCGAAGGGTTGTAAATCTCTTATCCTCATGTTCAAATATATCAATCCGGAAGTTAGTTGGTAAAACAATCGATTCTTGTTCGACGCCCGATATGAAGATAAGTTACATTTACTTTTTTAGGAAAATTCTGAGCAAGAATCAAAAAAAGAACTACTGTCATTTCTTAGAAACGCAAATAAGTACGATCTCTGGGAATGTACTATTTGAGTTTATTACTAGTGGCATGATGTCATTTAATGATTCAATATTCTTAAAGTACTTATCGATAATTGAAAAAGAAGTTCAATTTAAGAAAAGTAACCCAGCTTTACGTACTTATCCAGATAAACTTAAATCCGCAATTGAGGCCTGTATACTCTTGTATATCATAGGAAAGCCAATAAATATCGAGCTCTTAAAGCCGTATACTTGCTATTCGGACTATTTAGAATTTCTATTAGAACCAGAGTCTTTTGATTATTCGAAAGTCGACACATCTGACTATATGTGGCAAAACTTTTTCAAGCACAATGAGAGTTGTAAAATGCTAATTAAGAATAAAGCGGGAATACTGAATAAGGAGTATGAAGAAAAATGTGCAAATAATCTACTAACATTAGATCAATATAGAATTACATTTGGCCTTCTTGTCGACTCCAATTTGCTTTGGAAGTTCGGTGATTTGCATTGAAACAACATATTTTTTTTGAAGTTTAGTTATGAGGTACCCATATGACGCAGTCACTTGGTAATGAAGAGATTTTAGTCGAGATCCCGGCCGTCGAATTTTTGCGGAATCTACCGGATGGCTATACATACATCCATGGCTCTCTTCTTACTCCGGAAAAAGGAGAACGAGACTCTTGGTCGTCAGTCATCCTGAGCGGTCGCTTGCGCACCAGTTTAAAACGACTGAATCCCTGGATGTCGGATATCACAGTCAACAAGGCGGCTCTTCATTTGGAGAAAGCTGAGCTCCTGGGTACAGACCTTTTGTCGATTAACGAGAAGGTCTACGACGCGATTGTGAATCTCGCTTTTTCGTTGGAGGAAACAATCAACGGACAGAAGTCTTTTCAGACCGTTCACTTTATTGACTTTACTAACCCGGCCAATAATGAGTTTCTTGTCGTTCGCCAGTTCAAAGTCTATGGCGCAAATGAGAATGTCATCCCGGATATCATTATTTTCATAAATGGACTGCCCGTTGTCGTACTGGAATGTAAGTCGCCTTTTCTGGAGACGTCCGGCACGGAGAACGTCGGAAAATACGAGGCATTCCAACAGCTGCAGCGTTATATGGATCGTCGTGGAGCTTCAACTCCGGAAGGGTCCGAACGGCTTTTCTATACGAATTTCTTCACAGGGATTCTTACCAAATATCACGGATATATCGGCACGATCAGCTCCAGCTATCAGCAATACCTCGAATGGAAAGATCCGTATCCTGCCAAAGCCGATGCAGTCGATCCGGAGATTGGACAGAATTTACTGTTACTCGGAACCATAGCCAAAAGCAATCTTCTGGATATTATGGAGAACTTCATTCTCTATGAGGGAGACTTGACCAGCGGCAAGAAGGTTAAGAAGATCTGCCGTTATCAGCAGTACCGTGCCGTCAATAAAGCACTCGACCGTCTTCTTCACGCGAAAACCAACGAAGAGCGCGGAGGTGTCATCTGGCATACCCAGGGATCCGGAAAATCCCTGACCATGGTGCTGCTGGCTCGTAAGATCAAGCGCACGCCATCGCTGTCCGACTCGACAATTCTGGTTGTTACCGACCGTATTGATCTCGATAAACAAATTACGGGAACTTTTGACCGTACTATGGCGAAGATCACAACTCCGGTTCAGGCCACATCTGTCAAAGACCTGATGAAGCTTCTGACACAGGCCTCGCCTCAGATCATCCTGACAACAATCTTTAAGTTTGCCAGCGAAGACGAGGCAGTGGCTGCGATCACTGCCAAGTTCGGAGAGGCGGAAGAAACACTCACCTATTCCAAGGAATTCCCAATACTGACCACCAAGTCAAATGTAATTATTCTGGCCGATGAAGCCCATCGCAGTCAGTACAAAGAAATGGCAATGAATATGCGAAACGCCCTGCCGAATGCTGCCTTTATTGGCTTTACCGGTACGCCGATTGATAAGCAGGATAAGAGCACGCGTCGTACATTTGGAGACTATATCGACCGATACAGCATCCAGCAGTCTGTCGATGACGGAGCAACTGTTATGATCGTATATGAAGGCCGAAAGCCGGAACTGCATATCAAAGATGATACGCTGGCCGATATTTTCGATGAAGAATTCGAAGAACGAACTGACAAAGAGCGTGAAGCGATCAAGGCCAAATATGCGACCAAGCGCTCAATCGTTGAAGCAGACAGCCGGATTGATGACATCATGAAAGATATCCTCGAACACTATCGGGACACCGTGTATCCCAATGGGTTTAAGGCACAGATCGTCTGTGTCTCCCGGGAAGCTTGCGTGAAATATCGAAACGCTTTTGAAAAGAATAAGATTGGTGTATTCGGACAGGAGATTGGCTCCCGTATGGAAGCCAAGGTAATATTCTCCGGTTCAAACAACGATCTGCCGCACCTTCGGGAACACCACACATCCAAAGCTGAACAGGATGCGATTATTGATCGGTTTACCAAACCGGTAGATGTAGATACTCTTTGCTTTATCATCGTCAAAGATATGTTGCTGACGGGCTTCGACGCACCTGTCGAGCAAGTCATGTACTTAGACCGTCCGCTTAAAGAACACAATCTCCTCCAGGCAATTGCCCGCGTCAACCGGACATGCGGAGCGCAGAAAAAATGTGGCTATATCGTCGATTACTATGGCGTTTCCGATTCTCTGCAGGAAGCACTGGCGATCTTTGATACGGCTGATATCGGATCTCCGCTGACCTCGATCAACGAGCTCTATAAGCAGATGCTCACCTATCGGGAAGCCGTCATGAATATTTTCCATGGAATTGATCCTGCCAATCTGGATGCACTGGTCAAATTACTGGAGCCGGAAAATAAGCGTGCCGAATTCGAAATGGCTTACAAGCGATTCGCCACCAGTATCGAGCGTATCCTTCCGCAGAAGATTAATAACGAATACTTGAACAACCTGCGTTGGCTCGCCTATATCCGGATTGCCGCCAAAGCACGTTATGAAGCCGATGAAAAGATCGACATCTCCGACTGCGGTGAAAAAGTCAAAGCCCTCATCTCCGAATATATCGAATCCAAAGGCATCATCCAATGGATCGAGCCAGTCACCCTTTTTGACAAAGATTACCAGCAAAAACTCCATGCACTCGGCTCCAATGAAGCCGTCGCATCCGCTATGGAACATGCCGCGAGACGCGCTATAACAGCTCGCTTCGATGACAACCCCAAATACTACACCAACCTTCTGGAGAAGTTAAAACAGATCCTCGCTGAGACCCAGGACGATTGGGAATCCATGCGAAAGCAGCTTGATACCCTCCGCGAAGAAATAATGACCGGCGCCGATACCGAAGCAGCCCAGCTCGGCCTCGATACCCGAGAATTCGCAATCTACGGAGTGATCAAAGCAAAACTCGATGAATTGGATACAGCTGCCACACAGTCTGAAGCCGGCGAGACGGCCGAAGTCGGAAATCCACTTCCGGATACATCCAATGTGCGACCTCTGAAAGAAACTCTTGAGGTGCAGTACGCCGATCCCATCAGTACAAACGCCAAAGAAATCACAATGGCGGTTGATGACACAATCCAAAAGACATACACAATCGATTGGATCACAAATCCAACCAAGACCAAAACCATTGAGACCGCGATCTTCCAACTGCTAAATATCAAGTATGCCAAGCTGATCCCGCTGAAAGACCGTAAAGCTCTCCTGCCTGAACTTATCTCACTCGCCAAAAAGCACTACGCAAGGTAAAACGATGGACACAGACAAACAAGTTACTGCCGATCCTAAGATATTATCCTTTCGCTACGGAGACAGCATCATCCGCTTTTCCGTTTGTTATTCCTCGCGCCGCAATACAATAGAAATAGCAGTCGAAGCCCCTGGTCAAGTCATAGTCACCTCTCCCCAAGGCCGCACCGATGAAGAAATCCTCAAGGTTGTTTCCCGCAAAGCCAAGTGGATCACCCAACAACTCTACAACATGAAAGACATCCGCTTCCAACCCGTCCTGCGTGAATTCGTCAACGGTGAAGCACTCCTATATATGGGCCGTAACTATAGGCTAGACTTGCAGCTCGACCCGGTCATTCGCAAACCCGTTGTAACACTTACGAAAGGCATCTTCTCCATCCAAACCAAATCCGCCGAACAGGACTATCTACGTCCCTACATGATTGACTGGTACAAGCAGAAATGCTCTCACAAAATCCAGAAACGTGTCGACTATTACGCCGTCAAGCTCGGCGTTCAGCCCAAAGAGATCCACGTCAAGGAACAAAAGAAGCGCTGGGCCTCCTGCACACTCGATAACACACTGTATTTCAACTGGCGCTGCATACTGGCGCCATCACCGATCCTAGACTACATCATCGTCCATGAACTCTGCCATATCCTAGAGAAAAGCCACTCATCCCGCTTCTGGTCGTTGCTCCGAACTGTTATGCCGGAATACGAGGCGAGGAAAAAATGGCTGATGGATAATGGGGTTAAGTTGGATGTGTGATGTTGTGTTTTTTAAAGTCCCGATTCTACTAAGTCTTATTAATGAACCAACAGCGCATAAGGAGGAAAACTAATTATGGCAAAAAGTACCGTTATTAAACAGTTGGCAAATGATGAAATAGGTCTTGAAACTGCACTTAGAAGACTCATGATTATCTCAAGTGATATTGGAAACGATGAGTTATATTCGTGGAGTGTTAAGGAGCTAAATGGATATAACAAGGAGGATGATGTTCCAAAATATAGAATAATAAAAAGAACAAATATAAAGTACTCGGGGTTTAATGGATCATATAAAATTACCAACCAACCGCTTCCTCTAACATATTTTCCAGAGAAAGATTGGAATGATATTATGATCAACAAGTTTCGTCAAGGGGTTGGTACTCTTGTTCATTTTATCAGCAAAGAAAATAGCACAATTGAGCTTGATTTGACACATTATGCTGGACATGTTGCTCAAAAATCTGGGATCAAGTGTGTTAGTATAACACAAGAATTTAGCACTTCTGACTTTCAGCAAATTCTTGATAGCATAAAGACGTTGCTTTTAGAAATATATATAAAACTTGATAAAACCCTTGGGTGCCTTGATGATCAAGATATAGAACCGGGCAAAAATAAACAGAAAGACATAGATAATATGAATGCTGATATATCAAGACTGATTTACTATGATGGTCAAAGTGAGGAATTATGAACAACATTTTATATCTAGTTGCAAGTACAACTGCGAGTCCCCAAAACAACAATTCGTGGTTTGAAGTGTTACTCATTTTTATGGGAGCTCTGTTGGGTTTTGCTTTCAGCATTCTAACAATACTAATTACAAATGCTATGCAAAAAAGTGGCAAACTTTTTATATATACAAAAATCGTCTTTGCCAAAACCGGCAATCATTTTACATGGGGGGCGCGAAATAATTCAGCCGGAGGTTTAACTTTTCATGTTCCTCTTTGGGTAGAAATCCTAAACACATCCAATGTGCCTAATATTTTGCGTGATTTCAACTTATATCTTTTTAATAATGGTATTGAAATTGGAAAAATGACACAGATTAATAAAATATCTGAAGAAAGCCTTGGCATTGACGGTTCATATTCATTCGTGATTGGTCCAAGAAGCTTATCAAAAATTGACTGTCATTTTATTATCAAACAAATAGAACTTCCCGAGGGATCTATTTTTGATGAAATAAAAGTTTCATATTATAATACAAACGGCAAACAAAAAATGGTCCACCTAAAATCACTCAGCAATTGCTGGAGCACTAGTCCTCGACACAATGACAAGAATTGGATAATACTTAATGCAAAGAAAATGCGGAGTAAATTATCACATATCAATTTATGATAATGCATTATATAATAGAAATACAGAAAGGAAAAATTATGGGAGAAAAATTGAAAACGATTAAGGATCTTATGGGAATGAAAAATCAAAAGACACCGGTTTTTGAAAATGCATACAATTATTTATTGGAAACAATGCGAAACAATTTAATATCAAAAGTAGATGGAGAACGAAGAATTATGTTTTGCAAATGAATAAATTAATATATATTTATCTATTTTTAGAATTATATCCCCATATCAATTATTATATGTGAGATATAAAGAAGAGGAGTTTGGAAAGTGAACCGAATTACTGAGATAACAAAATATGATATTCTTGATTTGTTTGTGAACGGACTTGAAAATGATGATTTCTTTGCGCCAGCAAGAATTACCTATCCATATTATGGCAGGCTAGAAGAACTTCAATTTCTTGAGCGATTATATGAGTTAAAAAATATGCCAAGTCTTGATTCACGGTATTCTGATGCCGAAGGAGATATAAGGCAACATACTGTGAATAATGATGACTATCCTTTTTGTTGGGTATTTAGTGATGAACGTTTTCAGTTAAGCAATGGGACTGATGAAGTATATTTAAGATTACTCTGCGAAATATTTCATCCAGTAGTAAGGAACGAAAAGAGTTATTGGAAAGAATTTCTTGTTGCGATCAACAAATTATTACAGAACGACGGGTATGAGATTTATCCCACAGGGAAAATTTCTAATCATGATATCTATGGTTGGAGAGTATATGATTATACAGATAGTCACCTATTTGTCCCTTACTCTCAAAGAAATAAAGAGGCAATAAAAGATAAACGTATAGTACTTTCGATAAAAAGAAGTACAAGAAACCAAATCTATCAGCTCTTAGAAAGGTTCAATGTCGTTTATCAAAAAACTGATGATACCGGTTGGAAATATTCCATCACAACAAGCGAAGAGGTTTTTAGTGATATTCGGCAATTCTATGTGCCTAAGAGCTTTAATGAACAAAGACAGTATGTTGAAACCGACGACCTTAAAAACTTTGTGAGTAATAATTCACCCTTTTGCGTATTGGATGCTATAGAATTTTTCGAAAAATATAACCAGGGATCCGATTTCGAGACGAAGGTCAATACAGTATTGAAATTGAACGGATTGAATTTAAAACTTGATAATGGGAAAATTGTGAATATTGTCGATTTTCAAATAAAGAGTAAAACAATAGCACCCATCCAAGAAGCAGGTCTTCAAGAGTTATTTCAAGAAGCAACAAAATACTATGAAGAAGGCAATTTGAAAATTGGTGTTGAAAAACTTTGGGATGCATTTGAAAGATTAAAAACGTATTATTCACCAGTCTTGGATAAGAAGGAATCTACCAATAAAATCATAAGCGATATGAGTGGTCAAAAAGAAGAATATAAACGACTTTTTGAAAACGAGTTTCGCGAACTTACGAATATTGGTAATAACTTTCGAATTCGGCACCACGAGACTACAAAAATGGATATTGAAGATAGTAGACACTATGACTATTTTTACAAGCGTTGTTTATCGCTAATTTCGGTCGCCTTTGGATACTTAGAGGGTAATAGAACTCTCTGATTCATATTATAATGAGGTTAAGAAGAAATGGCTGGGTGATAATGGGGTAAAGTTGGACGTGTGACTGAAATGAATTAAAAGGTCAGGGAAAGGGGAAATAAACGGAACCAGAAACTATCTCTGTACTTGCGCTATCATTCTCATTTGTAAACCTTGTAGTTTTCCTTCCTATTATCAATAGTACACTTATTTGAAAATAATGATTTATTATTAACGGAAAAGGTAATACAATAATATATTGTCGAGGTTCCTAATTATATCTTTGGAGGCGATTTTATGCCAATCGATGCTATTGCTATAAATATCATTTCCAATATAGTTTATGATGTAGCAAAAAGAGTATATGTAGTTGCAAAATCTGATGAAAGAGGCGTAAAGAGTAGAATTGAAAAGCATATAAAGAAAAATATCGGGAATGAATTCTATGAACTTCAAGACACTGGTGGATTTGAGCAGTTTTTCAAATTACCACAAGTTACAGATGCCATTAATTCATATATGATCTATGTTTATAGTGGAAATTTATCTGAGAAAATTGCGGAAATAAAAAATGCTAGAAAGCAATCTTGGCGGAATGTCGACGAGAACGATGTAATTAAATATTTGTTGAAATGCTTTTGTGAATTTAAGCATGGAACCTTAGTAACCTACAATGAAGTGGAGGTAGAGAGATTCTTCAAGTGTATTTTTAACTTGTCGAATGGTTATTTTATCTCGCAATTAAGCCTTGAATCGAAGATTGGAATATTTCAAATGAATCGGCTAGCTGGAAGAAATCTAAGTGTTTTGATAGATATAATCGAAAAGTATTCACAAATGATTGAAGAAGTACTTAAATATCCACTAGTTGAGCAGAATTCTGATTTTGACAAGTTACGCGAAGAATACATGGGAATATTAAGAAGCAAGCATAACAAAGCCCATATTTATCTTTTAGATGATTTCAATTTGGATAAATTCTACATCCCTCCTATCTTGTCTACAAATGTATCTGAAAGAAAATTTAATGCTATTATACAAAGTGATAGTGAATATAATATCTGGTCCGATGATTGGAATCATTGGACAGATATTTTTTGTAATCAAAACATAGTCTATATAACAGGTGGCGCTGGTTATGGAAAGTCACTGTTTATGAAAAATATAATAATTAATCATGACAAATTGAACATCACTGAAAGTGCTGATCATATAGTGATTTATGGTGAGATCAAGTGGTTTATTAAGGAGGATGGCGGTTTTAAGTCGATGACGGAATTTTTAAGCGATTGCATTACGAACTCAACACTAAAGAAATATGATGATAGTTTTATCAACTATCATCTTAATACAGGGCGTTGTGTTCTTTTGTTGGATGCATTAGACGAGGTTCCGATGGACAAACGTAAGGACTTACATCAAACCATAATTGCACACTTAAAAAATCTCAATCCCAATAATAAGGTATGCTTAACCTCACGAGACAGGGGATTCATTCCTGTGGAAGAAACGATAGAGCATTATACTATTGAACCGCTTGATCCAAAGCAAATTGGACAATATGTTGAAAGGATAATAAAATTAGGAAAGTTCAATCAGCAAGATAAGAAACCTTTTATGAAACAGGCGAATGGGTTGGTTAAGAAACGCTTCTTATGTAGTTTCTTAATTTTGTCACTACTTATTAATATTTATAAGGGCGAACGAGAGCTTCCAGAGACCAAACTCGAACTTTACCAAAAGTGTCTTGAATATATAGCTAACAAAAGAGAAAGACCAAAAACAGATGATAACTTCGATTGGAGATTAATAGCACCTTTAATGAAAGATAATACTTTTATTGAACTTTCTCTCTTGTGCTTTCCCAATAATAAAGAAGTTAAGGAAAATGAGGTTTTAGCAAAATTAACAAATGTTTATGGAGATATGTATTCAGATATTGCATCTCTTGAGAATGCTATCAGTGAGTTTCTTAAATTTTGTTCAGAAAGGACGGAATTGTTTGTCCCTGCAAATGTTGAAAATAGCTTTAAGTTTTTTCATCGTTCTTTTTTTGAATACTTTTTTTCGAAGCACATTGTTATCAGGTGTATAGACAGCCATGAGATTTATAGTAAGTTAGCAGAACAAGACATTGACTCTGAAATATACGAGTTAACATTAGCTCGATTGAAGCAGGAAACTCAAGATAGATACATATCACTTGTGAAACATGTTTTTGATCAGTGTGAGTTAGAATTCAAAGCAAAAGAACCATGTTTTAAAGCACTAAATGTGCTAATTCTGTTTTTTCAAGTAATCGACGAAGCTACATTCCAGGATAAATTTATCAACCTTATTTCTATCAATTCAAAACTTATTGTTGATAATATCGATAAAATTAGCAATCAAGAAATTATTTTGAAAGTTATCTTAAGGTCGGATAATTTTGACAAAATTGAAGCTTCTTATAAGAAAGCTGCCTACAAAGAAATACTCGATCAATTTAAATCATTTAGTATCGAAGAACTTAAATCAAGAGTGAAAATAGTATCACAAAAACAAGTGATTAATGATTTTTACATTCATGTTGTAGCTGAGAGCGTTTTTCCAATGCGTAGAATTATGAACTTTTATTCTATAGCTTTATTGTCTCAATATCAGGTCATAACGGTATTGAAGGATATATTAAGCATGAAAATGAGAATGAGTAAAGATGTTATGAACAAAATAAAGGAGCTAATAGAGTGTTATGATTCATTAGATACAAATTATAAAAGAATAATTGACGACATGTTCAATAAAGACGTACCTCAGCACTGACGGAGTTGTCTGCAAATATAATGAACAATAGTAAGCGGTAAACTTCATGCACCTTGACAATAAAATAGAGAATAGATTATCAAAGCCTATTTTGCAGGATCCAGCGGCAATTTGCATTCATCCGGCAGAACATCTGCCCATGGGAGAAGAGAGTCCATCTGATCCGGGTTGTTCTTGACATCCATGTTCGGCATCCGGGAAAGAAGATACTGAAAATATACGTAAGGCTT
>Ga0209373_10001411_pt1 | contig 28388 bp, 28 predicted proteins | sample Higcelweek5metaG_FD_187173 | JGI IMG/M metagenome (GOLD analysis project Ga0209373, IMG submission 187173) | Freshwater pond sediment microbial communities from the University of Edinburgh, under environmental carbon perturbations - High... | ecosystem: Environmental > Aquatic > Freshwater >... | reverse complement strand
AACCTCAGCCTGTTGGAAGCGATGCTGATCCCCAGAGGCTATGAGGTGGTAACAGCGGTAAATGGACTGGAAGCGCTGCAGAAGATCCGAACCATGCGGATTGACATCTGTCTTCTTGATCTGATGATGCCTAAAATGGATGGTTTTGAGGTCTGTCGCCGGATCAAGAGTGATGAACATCACAACAGTATCCCGATCATCATGATTACCGCTTTAAGCGACGTGGAAAGTCGTGTCCGGGGGATTGAGGCCGGGGCCGAGGATTTTATCTCCAAACCGTTTGAGGCGGTTGAGGTTCTCGCCAGGATAACGATGCTGCTGCATGTCAAGGCGCTGAATGACCGCTTGGGTGCTGCCTACCATACCATAACCAGATTAAGCAGTTTTGGTGAACAGCTGATCAGCGATTTTGATCCGGTCACCTTTGATTTTCTGGAAAAGATCGAGAGCATTGTCCAGCAGATCATCAGAAAGAGGTTTGATCTGTCAGGCAGTCCGGAGATCATTGTGATCGGTATGCTTGATCAGGCCGGTGTCTGTAGCTGGTTACGCTTTGTTTCCACCGGCAGGACCATTGAGAGAAACAGCATTACCATGCAGCTTGACAGGACCGTCGCTTTTTCCGGCAGCGCCAGTCCGGTGGTGGCCTTTTATAATGAAGATGATCAGAAGCCGGTTGTGCCAACGCTGGTTAAAGAGCTTGAAAAGGAGGCGCTGCCGGTTTCAACCATGGTTCACTATGCCAATGACCGTTTCTGTCTGATTGCCCTCAATTATGGTCGAGAAGTGACCAGCCTTGATGCAGCGGTGTTAAGCAGTGTTGTCATGCAGAGTCTGTTTCTGCGCTCCCTTGCAGCCCAGGTGCAGGATACGGAATCAGCCTTTGAGTATACGGTACTTGCCCTGGCGCGGGCATCGGAGGCAAACGATGAGGATACCGGGGATCATATCCTGCGGGTGGGGGCCTACTGTGCCTTGCTTGCCAGACAGTTGCAATGGCCTGAAAAGCAGGTGCAGGTTATCAGGATTCAGGCAGCGCTGCATGATGTGGGCAAGATCCATATCTCACCGGCCATTCTGAAAAAACCTGACAAGCTGACCGACGATGAATGGCGTGAAATGAAGATGCATACAATCCATGGCTCAAAGATCATCGGCGGACACCATCGCATGGGCACGGCGGACAGGATCGCCCTCAGTCATCACGAGCGTTACGATGGCAGCGGCTATCCCCACGGCATCGCAGGCGAGCAGATTCCGATCGAGGCACGGATACTCAGCCTGGCTGACCAGTATGATGCCCTGCGTAACGCCCGTTGTTACAAGCCGGCCTTTGATCATGCTGTCACCTGCCGGATTATCATCAGCGGAGATGGTCGTACCCTGCCGCACCATTTTGATCCGCAGGTTCTGGCCGCCTTTACAGAAATACAAGGCAGCTTTGCAGAGGTCTTTGAGGCAAAGGCGCAGTGATTCCAGTTTGCAATCAAGATGACTCAAAACAACTGTTTTAGTGTCGGATACAGCCCGACACAATTGGGCGAACAGCCGTTCGCCCCTACGGATACAGGTCATCTTGATTACAAATGCGAATAAGGAGGCGAGCAGATGACTGAAGAGCCCAAAAAGATCCAGACTATTCTGGTGGTTGACGATATCAAGGAGAATGCGGACCTGCTTGAGGCGATTCTTGCTGCCGAGTACCGCATCTGCATTGCCGACCGGGGGAGCGAGGCGCTTGAAATTGCCCGTACAACGCTGCCGGATCTGATTTTGCTTGATATTATGATGCCTGAAATGGACGGCTACGAGGTCTGCCTGGCACTTAAGGCGGATGTTGTTACGCAGCGGATCCCGGTTATTTTTGTGACGGCATTGCTTAGCCCGGGTGATGAAACCAGGGGGTTCGAGGTGGGGGGTGTGGATTACCTCACCAAGCCGGTTGTCGGCGCTGTCGTGCGTACCCGTGTCAAGGCGCAACTGGCCCTGAAGGCGGTACAGGATGAGCTGCAGGAGTGGAACGGCAACCTGAAGAAACGACTGATGTACAGCATTACGACCATCCGCAAAAAAACCGAGGCGCTGATGACTGCAGAGGAAAAGGCCTCTGATCTGCATGGTTACGTACAGAGTGTAGAGCTGTTGTCCGGCGTTTTTGAGCTGATGGAGAACCGTTTTGGTGTCTGCTCACGGGCGGTAAGCGAACTGGCCGGTGAGGCTGCCCGGGCCATGAAGCTCCCTGCTGAAGAGGTGGCAAAGATCAGGCTGGCCGGGCTGCTGCATGACGCCGGGACGCTTGGAGCCAGACGCGGATTGTCAGTGAAGTGCGTGGCCGAGATGACGGCCAATGAGCTGAAAGAATTTTACGCCCATCCGTTACGTGGTCAGGAGCTGTTCAGGCATCTTGAAGAACTTCAGGATGTGGGACAGATGGTGCGCAGTCATCACGAACATTTTGACGGGAGCGGCTTTCCCGATGGGATCAGGGAGGATGCTATCCCGCTGGGTGCCCGGTTGATCGCCATAGCGGCCTGTATCGAGCATGCGGCAAACTCGGTCACGGAGGTTCGTGATGAATATGCCCTGCTGAAGGTCGGCCTGAATGCTGGCACACTGCTGGATCGCACGTTGATTTCGTATTTCAGGATGATTACCCGGATTATGTATTTCGATGGCAAAAAAACCGTGGCTGGCAGAGAGGTGGAAGTTCCACCCGGTGATCTGATTTCCGGGATGCAGATATCGCGGGATCTGATCAATGCCGGCGGGGTGCTGCTACTCCAGAAGGGGGACACGCTGGATGCAGCAGGTATTGCGCTGATCCGTCGCAACTGCAAGATCAATCCAACGGTAACGGGCGGTGTCTGGATGTATGTCGGCGCTGCAGAACGTAGTGACCATGCGGTTATCGTATAGAGAGGACAGCACCATGACACAGCAAAGCAACAATCTGGCCTTTTCCGAGGAAACTGATGCTGACCGCAGGCGGGGAATCCTGGCCGACGATGCGCTCTCCCTTGATCTAGTCTCTGCCCTTGCCGGGGATCGTCCGCTTGCCCAAGTGGAGTCAGACCGTCTTGAAGAACTCAAGCGGAGTCGTGGTCTCAGATTCTATTGCGACCTGTTCTATTCAATTACCCACCAGTATTTTCCACCTGAAACAGCCGAAACATTGTGGGCCAAGGTGTTGCAACATAAAACAACCCTGTCAGCCGCTCTGGGGAGGAACGTCAGGATTGCGGTAGCCACACTGGATTACCTCTCAAACATCACCTCCAACATGGACTCTGCAACGTTGGTTAACGAGGCGAATATCGAAGAACTTGTCGGGCTTTCCTTGCGGGATGGTCTGACCGGACTCTTTAACCATACCTACTTTTATCAACAGATTGACTTTGAAGTACGGCGCTATCTGCGTTATGGCACGCTTGTCTCACTTGTGGTGATTGACATCGATGACTTTAAGGCGGTTAATGATACCTGCGGACACCGGGAAGGGGACAGGATTCTGGCGGCAATGGGTAAAAGCTTTGTACAGGTGGCACGGGATTCAGATATCTGTTGCCGTTACGGAGGAGAGGAGTTTTCAGTCATCCTGCCGTCAACCGATCTCAATGAAGCCGGCGTCATTGCCAACCGACTGAGAACAGCGTTGGAGCAACAGCTGCCTGATGGACGGATTGTGACCGTAAGTATCGGAGTGGCCTCATGCGGCAAAAAGACCAGAAACTACAGAGATCTGGTGGAACGGGCAGATGCCGGGCTCTATCAGGTCAAGAGAACCGGGAAGAACCGGGTGGTGGTGGTTGCGGATGGCGCGGTGGGAACGGAGCTGATCGAAATGGTTCCGCAAGCCAGTGAAGACGTATAAGAACAGCTCCCTGATACCGGTTCGTCTCTTCGGTTTCCTGCAGCGGGTACTGCGTGGATTCATGCACAACCAGGGGCTCTTGTTGTCCGGTGCCATCGCCTACTATACGCTGCTGTCGATTGTGCCGTTATCGATCATCGCCCTGATTGTCCTTTCCCAGATCATTGAAGAACGGCAGCTGATTGTTACCCTGTCGATGTATCTTGAAATGGTTATCCCCGGTTATGCGGCAATGTTGCTCGAACAGGCGCAATCATTTCTTGAGCATCGCAAGGTAATTGGTCTGATCGGTTTTCTGGGCCTGCTTTTTTTTAGTTCAACCACCTTTTCCATGCTTGAAAACGCCATGTCGGTTATTTTTTCCCAGCGGTCCAGTACTCGATCACCCCGCACATTTATCTTCTCTGCCATCATTCCGTATCTGTACATCTTCGTCATGGGGCTGGGTGTTGTTCTGGTCTCAGCTGTTGTGGGTGTTATCGAGACATTGGCAAGCAGTCATGCCAGCATCTTTGGCTGGAGTATGGATCTTGGGGTTGCCACCTGGCTAACGTTGTATGCTCTTGGAATAATTGGTGAGGTGGCCCTGTTTACCTCAATCTATCTGCTGTTGCCAACGATCCGGGTCAGGTTCCGCCACGGACTGATCGGCGGTATAACCGCAACGGTTTTGTGGGAGATCGTCCGCAGGCTACTGGTCTGGTATTACGCAACCGTCACCACGGTGAACGTTATTTACGGCTCAATTGCCATAACCGTTGTTGCCCTTATCAGCATTGAGGTTGCAGCGATGATTCTGCTGCTTGGCGCCCAGGTGATAGCAGAGCTTGCCGAAGGAACGCTTCTCACTGATCACCGGTTGATCAAAAGGAACTACCATGAGTAACGTTAAAGATGCAGCAGATCTGCGCAGGCAGGCAGAGGAAAAGTTTACTGCACAACGGCCAGCAGCTGATGTATCGCCAAATGAGTTTGATGCAAAACGGTTACTGCATGAGCTGCAGGTGCATCAGATAGAGCTGGAGATGCAAAATAGTGAGCTACAGCAGCTTTGTCACACCCTGGAACAGAACCAGCGGGAGCTGGTACAGGCGAAAGTAGTTGCAGAATCAGCCAACCGGGCAAAGAGCGAGTTTCTGGCTAATATGAGCCACGAAATCCGTACCCCGATGAACGGTATTATCGGCATGGCGCAGTTGCTGCGGTTTAGTATCCTGGATGCTGAACAGCTTGAATATCTGGACGGCCTGGAACTTTCTACCAGAAATCTGCTGTTCCTGATCAATGACATTCTGGATCTGTCGCGGATAGAGGCGGGTAAGATGGTCATTGATCTAGAGCTGTTCAATATCAGGCAGAGCATTGATGAGGTGCTCCTGACCCAGAAATGTATCATGGATGGCAAGGGCTTGCAGTGCAGGCTAAACCTGCCGGATGAGCTGCCTGCCATCATGCGTGGCGATGCACTGCGTTTCAAGCAGATACTGTTGAACCTGCTGGTAAATGCGATCAAGTTTACCCCCAGGGGGGGAATTACCATCTCGGTATCCCTGCAGGAACATGATGACACCAGTATTGTTTTACTTTTAAGCCTGCAGGATACCGGTATCGGTATGAGCCCGGAGACCCTGAACAGTATTTTTTCACCTTTTGTGCAGGCGGATGGAAGTCACTCCCGCCGATTTGGTGGATCAGGCCTGGGGTTGGCTATCTGCAAGCGACTGACTGAGCTGATGGGAGGCAGTATCCGGGTGGAAAGTCGTGAAGGGGAGGGGAGTGCCTTTCATCTGTCGTTGCCATTTCTTATCTCCGAGCAGCGTGAAAAATCCATTTCACCATTTTTTCTGGCTTCAGATCAGATCTCGGACTGGCACGATCAATCGGCGCGGATATTGCTGGCTGAAGACAATCTGCTCAACAGTCATCTGGCGATAACGATGCTCCAGAAAATGGGGCATACGGTTATTGCCGCAGCCGATGGAGCTGCTGCACTGAAAGAATGGCAGTCCGGCTCTTTTGACCTGATCCTGATGGATATCAAGATGCCGGTTCTCGATGGTATTGAGGCTACTCGGGCCATTCGTGAGCGAGAGATTGTAACTGGCCGACACATCCCTGTGCTTGCAGTAACCGCCTACGCATTGGTCGGGGACCGTGAACAGCTGCTGAACCTCGGCTTTGATGGCTATGTCTCAAAACCGTTCCTGTTCAAAGCACTGGGGGATGAGCTGCATCGCTGTCTGCAGGTAGCACGTGAGTGAGGGCTTTATCTGATAGATGACGCTTGTAAAAATAGCTAAAACAGCTATACTGGCTCTATTAGCTATTTGTGGAGGATGCAGATGAAAACCATGACTTCGGTAGATGCTCAAAATCACTTTGGTTTGTTGCTGGACACGGCGCAACGAGAAACGGTGAGCATTACCCGGCGAGGGAGGCCGGTGGCCTACCTGCTTTCGCTGCAGGAATATGACGCCCTTACGCAAGGCAAAGCTGATTCGTGGGCGCAATCCTCCACTACAGAGTTACTGGCTGCCTTCAGGGGCAGTGGAAAAGGCGGCGGCACTGCACGGCTGGTGGCAGAACGCGAGGCAGAAAGGCAGCGTGAAGCATGAGCAGCTACCTGTTGGATACATCGGCTCTACTGGCTTTGCGGGATAATGAGGCTGGTGCTGATCGGGTTGCCGAATTACTGGAGGCGTCTGCACGTGGTGAACATCTCTGCCATGCATGCTTCATCACCCAGATGGAGCTGCTCTACCGGGTTTGGAAGGATGAGGGAGAGGCTGCCGGACGGGCTGCATACAAGCTATGCCTGAGCCTTCCAATTACCTGGCTGCATGAGTCCAACGAACTTTTGGAGCTGGCAGCGGCAATCAAGGCCTGTTTTCCCCTTTCTCTGGCTGATGCCTGGATAGCCGCTGCTGCCCAGCAGCTTGATGCTGTACTTGTGCATAAAGATCCAGAATTTGAACGTTTGCCCGCTATTCAGCAGGAATTGCTGCCATACAAATAGTAGTTCAACTCGACTAACCGCTAGCAGAAATCCCAAACCCGATCTTCCTTTTTACCTCGTATTCCTTTTTCAGCACTTTATCGTATCCGTTTGATTGGACCGGAAGCGGGTCTGGAGATGTAATCTGCAGCAGGGGGCGGATAAGCACCGAACGATCCCGTTAGCACTCAATCTTCTTGTCACTGCAGTCATTATTGATTACATTGATAGCAATGCAATCAATGTAATCAATGGAGGCATATCATGGCCAGCCTAACGATAAGAAATCTTGATGAATCACTAAAGACCAGACTTCGTCTGCAGTCGGCCCAACATGGCTGTTCCATGGAGGCTGAGGTACGAAATATCCTGCGTCAGGTTCTCTTGCCTGCATCAGCAGCTCCTGATTTTGCTACCCGCATTAATCAGCGTTTTACAGGGATTGAATCAGATACCCTGCCGATTCCTGAACGTCAGGATGTACGTACACCGCCGGACATGGATATAGAGGCATGAACGGCATAATTCTGGATACAAAGGTGGTATCTGAGTTGATGCGGGCGCAACCAGGGCCCTTGGTGTTGGACTGGTTTTCACGTCAAACAGCGATAACTTTTTATACTACCGCCATTACCCAGGCAGAAATTTTGTTGGGAATCGCCTTGCTGCCTGCTGGTAAACGCCGTGACTTACTCGCCGATGCCGCTGAAAAGATGTTTCAAGAAGATTTTGCAGGCAACTGCCTCCCATTTGATGCGTCCTGTACGGCTCTCTATGCTTCAGTTGTTGCTAACCGCCGAAGATCAGGCTTTTCAATGACAACCGAAGATGCCCAGATTGCTGCGATTGCCTTGAGTCGCAATCTGCCGCTTGCCACCAGAAATACTAAAGACTTCCTGCACATTGACGGGCTGGTGCTTTATAACCCCTGGAGCTGCTGATTAACTTCATGCACCTGTGTACACAAAGCATGGCATTATCCGCCATATACTGCAGTTATGTTAAATATGACGGCCTGATCAGGTTGTTTTCTTGTCTTATCCCATGGTTATCCCCCCGTTTTTATCCCTGCTATCAGCCACCTGCATGATTTTAAGCCGCTGGACAATAGTGGCACAGTAGTTGCCCTTTAACAAAGCAGGTAACTATTCAGCACTGCCTCATAATTCCCACTGCCCCCCTTTTATCTTAAGAGGGGGAGCGAAACTGACACAGTTACAGGTCTGTTCTCTGTTACATCGTAGCGTCCCTCCCCTTAGTTAAGGGGAGGACAGGTGGGGTTACGCACACTCATACCTGCTGACCTGACATCGCAGAAAGGCATGCCTCTATGTATCTAAAATCATTAAAATGGTCTGGGCAACTTATGACATCCTGTCCGCTGTTTTCTCTTTGCCGTGCTGCCCAATCCTGGTGAGAACCGTTCAGCGCAGCTTGCGCCATCAACCGTCTCCACCACGACTCCTGCTGATTTATCCGGCGACGCATAAGCTCGGTTGGGTCAAGTATTTCCAACTCCCTTCACTGTCTCTGCAGCAGGTTGCCGCATTGATTCCTCCTGCCTGGGAGGTGACCCTTGTGGATGAAAGCCAGGACGCCATTCCTTTCGGCAGACATTATGATCTGGTGGGAATTACTGCCATGACCCATCAGGCGACACGGGCTTACGAGATTGCCGATCAATTCAGAAGAGCAGGGGTTCCGGTCATTATGGGAGGGATGCACCCGACCGTAATGCCTGAAGAAGCGCTTGCCCACGCGGATGCGGTGGTGATAGGCGAGGCGGAAGCTGTCATGGCCAGACTGCTGGACGACCTGCTCGGTGGCAGGCTGGAAAAGATCTACCGTGCCCCGATAGCGCAGGACGACAAGCTGGAGATTCCCTGGTCACGCCGCGAAATCCTGAACGGCAAGCGTTACATCACGACCCAGACGGTCCAGACCAGCCGAGGCTGCCCGTACGATTGCGCTTTCTGCACCGTTACCCACTATTTCGGAAATCGCTTTCGCTACCGGGATACCGCCGACATCCTCGCCGAAATCAGCTCGTTTCCCAAAAAGCTGGTGATCTTTCTGGATGACAATCTGCTTGGTGATCCTGCCAAGGCCAGACCGATACTTGAGGGGATAGCCGAGCTGGGGATCCGGTGGGGTTCTCAGACAAGCCTGCGCTTTGCCGAAGATCGGGAGCTGCTTAAGCTGGTCGCCCGTTCCGGTTGCATCGGCCTCTTCGTCGGTATCGAGTCAGTAACGGGACCATATTCACTGCTGGCCAAATCGGCAGGGCAGTCTACTCAGATTGATCTGATGAAGCGGATCAGGGATGCGGGGATTATCCTTGAGGCATCCTTTATCTTCGGCTTTGATGATCACGATCAGAGCATCTTTGAAAAGACGCTCCGCTTTGTTGAGGAATGTACTCCCAGTGTCCCCACCTTCAACCTGCTGACCCCCTATCCTGGCACAAGGCTTTTCCAACAGTACGAACAGGAAGGGCGGATCTTGCACAGGGACTGGAGCCGTTATAACCACTCGGAGGTGGTCTTCCGGCCAAAGCTGATGACGCCTGAACAGCTTTACCAGGGCTGGCTTGAGGCGCGCAAGGCGGCGTATACCTGGCCTTCCATATTTTCGCGGATCTGGAAAAATCCGGGACGTCGCCTTACAAACCTTGCCTACAACGTGCTCCGCAAAGGCCCCAATGACCACCTGCAACCGGCGAGTGCGGCTGAGTGCGCGGTTTGCCAGCCATGCTGCGACACCCTGAGCAACGCCAATGCTGCCAACCATCACCTGGAATCTGAACATGCTGGATAGCAAAGCCGGTAACCGTGCCTTTTATGATCTGCTCTGGTCGGATACTGACCTGATACAGCCAGACCGCTTTAATACATGGCACCTGATTTCCGAGTTGGTGCCGCTTGCCCCGGAGCGTCTGGAAATCGGACCTGGTCTGCGACCGCGTCTGCCACTAGCCGGAAGCCGCTTCATAGACATCAGCCCTTTTGCGATTGAGCAGCTTGCAAGATATGGAGGTGCTGCGGTGACCGGCAGTATGACTGATCTACCGTTTAACGATGGAAAATTTGAACTTGTCTGTGCTTTTGATGTTGTCGAACATACAAAGGATGATTGGCTGGTTTTCAGTGAAGTGAGCCGCGTGCTTAAGGAGGGAGGGCGCTTTATTCTTTCCGTTCCCCTGCATGCCAGATTCTGGACAAAGTTTGATGAGTTGGTGGGCCATGTGCGGAGGTATGAACCGGCTGATCTGCTGGCGCTGCTTGCGGCCCATGGTCTGGTGCTGGAGAGAAGTGCGGCCTACGGCATGCAGCCGACAAATCCTCGCTTGCTGGGTTTTGGGCTGTGGTGGCTGGAGCACCGTCGGCGAGAAGCGCTCTGGTGGTACAACAGAATCCTGATGCCGTTGGGAATTTTTTTCCAGAAACGCCTGGAGTTTGTTGTTGGATTGATCGACCTGTCCGGTGTTGATGAGGTTGTACTTGTTTGCCGGAAACAGGTGGCAACTGCATCGCCGCCACGCTGGAATTATGAAATCTGATGGAATAGTTACTTGAGTACTTCTACCTAATCAGATTTCAGCACCAAACAGCTAAATCCCCCTAGCCCCCTTTCAAAAGGGGGGATTTTAAGGCTTCCCCCTTTGCAAAGGGGGATTGAGGGGGATTTGATTTTGACTATGACAAAGTAGAAGTAATGAGGCTCCTATCGCATGTTTAACATCCTCAAAAATTACACAAAAGAAAAGGTTCTTTCCAGCCTGCTGACGCTGGCAACAAATGGATCAGATGAAACCCTGATCCGTATGACCTACCTGATGGAAATGCTTCCCAAGAAAGATTATTACAAGGAACGTATCCGCTGGATTCGTGGTCTGGTGCGGGACAAGCATCCGAGCATCGAGTTTCCCCGCCGGATTCTGCGTGATCTGCACCCAAACCAGCGGGACAAATGGATCAGCAACCTGCTGGTCAATCATCTGCTGAACGGCACCAACAAACGCAAGGAGTGGAGTGACACCCACGGCTACTATCCACCTTCAACGGTGGTGATCAGCCCGACCATGCGTTGTAATCTTAACTGTTACGGTTGCTATGCCGGCGACTACGACAAGTCACAGGAGCTTTCGCTGGACGAGGTGGATTCAATCCTGCTCCAGATGAAGGAGATGGGGGTCTATTTCGCGGTCATCTCCGGCGGAGAGCCGTTTTATATGGAAGGTATCTTCGAGATCTTCAAAAAACATAACGACATGGCCTTTTTGGTCTTTACCCACGGTGGCCTGATCGACGAAAAAATGGTTGCACAACTGACTGAAGTCGGCAACGTCATGCCGTCATTTTCGCTTGAGGGGTATGAACAGGAAACCGACGAACGCCGTGGTGCCGGGCACTTTAACAAGGTGATGCATGCCATGGACCTGATGCGGAAGGGGGGACTTTCCTTCTGCGGCTCATTCACCCACTCCCGCAAGAACTCCGATATCATCACCAATGGCACGTACATCGACATGCTGGTGGCTAAGGGGGTCTTTGCGATCTGGCTCTTTTCCTATGTCCCGGTTGGTCGTAAACCTGAACCGGAGCTGATGCCTACCCCCGAACAGCGGGATGACCTGCGTCGGACCGTGGTTGAGTATCGCGCTACCAAGCCGATGCTGTTTATCGATTTCTGGAATGATGGGCCGATGATCTCCGGCTGTCTTGCCGGTGGGCGCAAATATTTTCATATCAATGCCAATGGCGATATTGAGCCCTGTGTCTTTTGTCATTTTGCCGTTGATAATATCCGGCAAACGACCATCCATCAGGCCCTGGCATCCCCGTTTTTTACCAGAATCCGGGAGCGGCAGGGTGAACATGATAACCTGCTGCGTCCCTGCATGTTGATTGATCAACCTGCTGCCGGACGGGAACTTTTTGCTTCAAAGGGGGCCTATGCTACCCATGAAGGCGCTGCTGAAATCTTTACCGTGCTGGCGGACAAGATGGATGCGTATTCCCGGTCATATGCCGATATTGCCGATCCAGCCTGGGAGGAAGAGTTTAAGGGACTTTCAGTGGCGGCAGTAAAATCGAGTGGTTCATGATGCATGTGCTGCTGGTAAATCCCCCCTCATCCAGCGTGTTTAATACCTTTGGTCTGAGTCTGCCGCCGACCGGCTTACTCTACGTAGCCGCCAGTCTTGAACAGGCGGGACACCGGGTGGTGGTGCGGGATTTGGCAGCCGATGGTGAACAGCTGTCTGACCGTGATATCAGAGATGCCGATATTGTAGGGATTTCAGCTGACACCACCAGGGCGGACAAGGCGCTCTCCATTGCCCGCAGGGTAACGGCAACCGGCAGAAAGGTGGTGCTGGGCGGTCCCCATCCGCAATTTATGGCTGAGGATATTTTTGCTTCAGGGGCTGTTGATTATATCGTCAAGGGAGAGGGGGAGATCGTCTTTTGCAACCTGCTGCGTGCTCTCCAGAATAAGGAGAGTGTTGCCTCGGTAAAAGGTTTGATCATCAAGGATGGCCGCCACCTGCTTGAGACCCCCGCTGCCGACCCGGTTGATATAGAAACGCTGCCGTTTCCCGCCCGGCATCTGGTGGATATCCATCGTTACCGGGCCAGTATGGATGGTCGTCCCTCAACACCGCTGGTGAGCAGTCGCGGTTGTCCGGGAGCCTGCCATTTCTGCTCATCTTCAAGTTTTTTTGGCAGGGGATGGCGTTATCGCACTGCTGAATCGGTGCTGGCTGAACTGGATGAGATCTATAACCGGTATGGTTTTCGGGCTGTCTGCTTTATGGATGACAACTTTACCCTGGCGCCTCAGCGGGTTGAACAGATTGCCGACGGGATTATCTGCCGGGGCTATGATCTGTACTGGTGGAACTTTTCCCGGGTTGATACCATTGTAAAAAATCCGGTCATGGTTGCCAAAATGGCGGCAGCCGGTTCCAAAACGGTCTATCTCGGCATTGAAAGCGGTAATGAAGATACGCTGAACTCCCTCGGCAAGAACACCACTGCAGCCGATGTTACCAAAGCGGTGGAGATGTTGCGCCAAAACGGGATCGAATCCTATGGCAGCTACATCATCGGCAACCTGAATGAAACCTCGGCAGATGTGGAAAAAACCATTGAGCTGGCAGTCCGGCTGAATACCGCTATTGCCCAGTTTACCATCCTGACACCGTATCCAGGTACAAAGCTGTATGAGCAGATCAAGGATCGCATCTTCTGTCGCCGCTGGAAATTTTACGACGGGTTACACCTTGTCTTTCGTCATCCCCTGATAAACCGCCATTATCTGCAGTACCTGTTGATCAAGGCTTTTGTGACGTTTTATCGGCGTTCCGACGAGGCCACCCAGGGGTTCAAGCAGGCTGCAGGTAGGGGCCGGGTAAGCATCCGCACGCTGGCGCGTTGCGTATGGGACCTCTTTTTTTAATGTTTTACTCAACCGGGCATCTGGATTGAGCTAACAGCAAGCTCCAAGGAAGGAGTACTGCATGGATGATGTACTGATCGTAAAGGTGAAACAGATGATTATTGACAGCCTGCGTATTGAGGGGATGTCGCCGACTGAGATAGAGACCGATGCCCCGTTGTTTGGTGAAGGACTGGGGCTGGATTCCATTGATGCGCTACAGTTGGTGGTGGGGCTGGAAAAGGAATTCGGCGTGGTTATTCCCGATGCAGCCACTGGCAGCACCGCCTTTGCCTCAGTGCGGAGCATGGCCGGGTATATTCGTTCTACTTTATCAGATTCAAAACAGTAAACAATCTCCGTTCTCACTTAACTATGTTATGGATGCCTGTGGTGTGACTAAACAGCATTAGTACCCTGTAACGCCTATTATTTCGCGGCTAACCCCTCTAAATCTCCCCTTACCCAAGGGGAGACTTCAAGGCTTCCCCCCTTAGGTAAGGGGGGACTGAGGGAGGTAGATTTTGATGTTACGCTGTATTAGTCCTGAATATTTATATGAGGCATGGCGCTACCTGTCTCGTTTATTTTGGTCGTCTTGTCCGCCTGCACAGCCTTTTGTTCAGCACTGTTCGCTTGATATGCCTCTATAGCCTGGTGCGCTTCGTCTAACGAAATACTATTAGCAGCCAATTTAGCTGCAAGTGACGCAGCAGAATCGGCTGCCCGCCGTGAGACCACCGTCTGATCAGTCTTGGCTGCCAACACATTTTCCAGTGCATCTTTATTTCTTTGGTACTTTACTGCATCAGACTTGGCATATTCAGCCGCCTGTGTATCTTCCTTTGCAATTTTATTCTTCCTGGTCCGTGCAGCTGCATCAGTTTTTTCATTTTTTATCGTCTGTGCCTCTCTCTCGGCCTCTTTCTTTTCTTGAAGCAAAGCTGCAGCATCTGATTTGGCAAATTTAGTAGCCCTTGCCTCTTTGGCGGCTTCCTTGTTTATTTGATACGCCTCGGCAGCATTCCTGGCATCAGTTTGTGCGTTAATACTGGCTACAGGGTTGAGGCTGTTTACTGGTGAGATAGATGCTATGGGCATGTAGGGCTCCTTCTCTTCATTGTGTTCTCCCTTTACATTGGTACAGCAACTAACGCGCCAGAGGGGAAAACGTGCGCAACAGCCTGATTATACTCATCTGCAGCTGTTGATGCATGAAAAGCGTAGCTGATGAATCTGTTAAATACTACATAAGTGCCCATATATGACGGTTATGGCATTGTGGTTGGATTCCATTGATACGTTGTAGTTGATGGTGGGGATGTAAACAAAGCTCGACGTGGTTATCCCTGACCTTGTCCTTGCCACCCACTCTATGCAGGATATATACTCCCCACCATACGTTACGGCGGCCCTGAGCGGTTACCGTTTATACTCATCGTAATTTATGGAGATACATCATGTCCGTTTCAGCACAAGTCACCTATGAAAAAGGAACGTTGTACTACCTGAACATTGCCGATCTGCAACCAGATCCAGATCAGCCTCGCAAATATTTTGACGAGCAAGCGCTGGCAGATTTAAAAGCGTCAATTGAAAAGCATGGTGTATTACAGCCGGTTCTTGTGCGCCAGTCGGCAGATGGCGCGTTGTTGCTGGTATCCGGTGAGCGACGTTATCTGGCTTCAAAGCTGGCTGGATGTCTGACGATTCCGGCGGTGTTTACCGATGGCGACCCAGCAGAGCTTTCCATAGTAGAAAACCTGCTGCGTGAAAACCTGACAGCCATTGAGGAAGCCGAAGCGATTGAAAAATTGAGAGTACAACACCAGTACACGTTGGGTGATCTGGCTCTTGTTCTTGGTAAATCTGATTCAACTCTTTCCGAAATTCTCTCTCTTAATAAATTGCCTGATGAGGTGAAGAATGATTGCCGCAATGAACCCAAAGCAGGTCGGGTTATCCTTGCGCTTATAGCCCGCCAGAAGAACCCGGAAAAGATGACTGCGCTCTACAACAAATATAAGGAGAGCGGCCTCACTGTCGGTGAACTGAGGAAAAAAGTCGTAAAACCAAAGCCTGCAGGAGCACCGGTAGACCTGACATTTGTGGATCAATTTTACGACCGGATGTATCTGTTGGACAGTGCAACTTTGACCAATGACCAGAAGGTGACGCTTAACCAGACAATAGTAAAACTTCGCAGTATGCTGTTGGAGAAGACCAAGAAATTAAAAGTTTAAGTGACGGTAACAGCATAAAAAATACGGCAATTTAGAGAGCTGTTTTGTTATAAATCAGCTAGTTATGTTAATTTCCGAACGTTCGGAATTTTGGTGCGTAACCCCATCTGTCCATATTCTTGATTTTTACTGCCCGGAAAAGTGTTAGTTCCTCTGCTCCAGCGCTTCAAAACCAGAGATAACATCGAACAGCTCCTCATCGATGTTGCTCTGACGAATACGATGAAATCTTCCGCCTAAATCCTCCAGCAATTCGTCGATATTCTTGTCAGCACGTTGCATAGCTGCCAGTCTGCTTGCATTCTCGCTTGCGAGAGACTCAGCACATGCCCTGAAAAGTGAAACAAAAAGATACTCGCTGATGAGCGCCCGCACGGTAGTATCGCCTTCCCCCACGACCTCAGGAAGGATCTTTGTCGGCCAGGGAAGTTCTGTCAATTCACGTTGCCATACTTCATCCAGCGGCAGTAGACGCTGATTGACCGGTTCATACACGGCCCCTGATCCGGGGCGGTTGTAGAAGAGGTATAGTTCGCCCACCTCGCCTTGACTGCGGTACAATTCACTCTCAACCAGAATCCTGCCGACCAGCGGCGTGATAGTCCGGACGGAGGTTGGCACCGTGAAGAGCCCCATTAACGGAAGTCCGGCATCAGCCAGACGGGTATGCACTCGTTCTCCAACAGCCCAAACCTGTGGTTTGCCGGGAAGAGCAGTGAGGGTCTTGATGGCATGATCAGCCACTCTATCGTTGAACTGCCCCACCAGCCCCTGGTCGGAACCAAATATAATTGCGCCGATGGTATCAGCATGAATGGGGTTATTTCTGACGGTAATCGTTGGATGCAGCCTGTATTCCCTGAAACATGCGGAAAGCCCCAGCTCTACCGTGCGATAATAATCATGCAATGCCCGCACTGATTGCTCGTATTGGCCAATGTTTGAGGCTGCCAAGGCCTTCATTGTGCGAACAACGGATTGGAGGTCTCTGGCTCCGCTTATTTTTCTGTGCAGACTCGCGGTGGTGTTACTCATGGTTTTTTTCAGGTTCAGGTGAGGGCTGGAACGTGGCAACTGCTCTGCGGGCTAACTGGATAATTGTTTCGTGATCCTCGTCACTCAAACTATCGGCGGTACCAAGTCGTATGCTCAACTCTTCCGAAATCTCAGTTGCCGCCTTATACACCGCCTGCTCGGCGTCTATCATACGATTAAGCGGCACGTCATCGAACAGTTTTGCGGTTAACGCCAACAACAAGGTGATTTGCAATGGAACGGATACCGGGGCAGATTCAGGCTGTTTGAGGCAGGCTCGGATGCGTCGTCCATGCTCGATGATCCTGCGGGTGTCTTCATCCAGACGGGCACCAAAGCGGGAAAATGTTTCAAGTTCCTCAAACTGGGCGTAGGCAAGCTTAAGATCACCAGCTACCGCACGGTACGCTGCCAGCTGGGCCTTGCCGCCAACGCGGGAAACGGATTTTCCGACATCAACCGCTGGCAGCACGCCCAGCTCGAACAAGGACGGCGAAAGGTATATCTGACCATCGGTGATGGAAATCAGGTTGGTTGGGATGTAGGCGGAGATGTCCTGTGCTTCAGTCTCTATTATGGGCAGGGCGGTGAGTGAGCCACCCCCGCGTTCCTTGCCCAGATGGGTGGCACGTTCCAGCAACCGCGAGTGGATATAGAAAATATCACCGGGAAACGCCTCGCGACCGGGTGGACGGCGCAGTAAAAGAGAAAGCTCGCGGTAGGCGCGGGCGTGGTGGGTAAGATCGTCATACACGATCAATACATCTCGTCCCGCTTCCATAAACTGTTCCGCAATACTGGTCGCAGCGTAAGGAGCTATGTACGCAAGGCCCGGCGGGTCGTTCCCTTTGGTCACCACCACAACGGTGTAATCCAGCGCCCCTTTTTCCCGCAAGGTTGCAATAACCTTTGCTACCGCTGATGCACGCTGGCCGATGGCACAATACACGCACAGCACATCCTGATCCCGCTGGTTGAGGATGGTGTCGATCGCAATGGCTGTTTTCCCTGTTTGCCGGTCACCCAGAATCAGTTCACGCTGACCGCGACCGATCGGAATGAGGGCGTCAATAACCTTAAGGCCGGTCTGGAACGGCACGGTTACGGGGGCGCGTTCCATGATCGGAGGAGCGGGACGTTCAATGGGGAGACGATTGCTGCAGACAACCGGTCCATTGCCATCAAGTGGTCGACCAAGCGGGTCGATGACGCGCCCCAGCAAACTGTCACCCACAGCGATGTCCATTACACGCCCTGTACGCTCTACTTCATCCCCGGTATGGAGATGCCAGTATTCTCCCAGCAGAACAACACCGATTTCATCCGCGTCAACGTTAAACGCAATGCCGGACAGACCATCGGGAAACGTCACCAGTTCATCAAAACCCACACCGGGAAGTCCCGATACTTTGGCTATGCCGGTGGCTACACTGGCAATTGTCCCGATCTCCCGCAGCTTCAGGTGTGGAGCGGATGTTTTCTGCACCTGCCGTATTTCAGCAAACGCGCTGTTTATGACCGCTTGAAGGCTGCTTTCAGGCTCCATACTGAGCCTCTGGTGCCAGCTCAGCTTCAGCTCCAGATTTGTCCTTGTTGCCAACCAGTTCAGCGATACTGTTTTCCATCAACCCCAGATAATCCGCTATACTCCATGCCACCTTGTGTCCATCGGTGACCAGTTCTATGCCGCTGATCAGTTCTGGAGCATTTTCAAACCGGATCTGCATCTCTGTGCCAAGGGTTTCTTGCATGGCAGCTTCAGTTGAGGCAGACATCTCCGGTGAAAGGCCAAAGGTGGTGCGAACAATAACAGGATGCTGGGTTGCCTTGATCGCTGCAAGCAGCTGTTCCTTTTCCTCTCCTTGTATCGCCTTCAATCTGCTGAGAAAAAGAGCAAGCATCCGTTCCTCCAGTGTTGTGTCGGCCAGGTCCATCAGCACCTTTCGTGAAATAGCAAACACTTCCTGCTGCGTCCGGCGACTGATTGCCTGATTCAGGTTCAGGGCGTCGTTTTTCAGCGATTCCTGCCCTTTGGCACGCAACGCATCGACTGCCTTTCGCGCTTTGTCAAGAAGTTGTTGTTGTTCAACCTGCGCCTCTTTTGTTGCCTGGTTCATGAGCGCTGCACGCTGCCGGTCGAACTCATCATTTTTACGGTGGAACTCGTCCCGTTCTTTCTGGGCTTCTGCTTTTTTTGCATCGGCATCCGTCAGTTCCTCTGCAATCAGCTTTTCCCGCTGATCAATGGCATGCAGGATCGGCTTATACAGGAAACGTTTCATCAACCAGACCAGAATAAGGAAGTTAAGTGTCTGGGCAATGACGGTGAACCAATCGATCAGCATGGGTTATTTCCCTGTTGCCAGTGCAATGGCGTGGTTCCAGAACGGGTTGGCAAAGATCAGAATCATTGAGACCACGAAGCAGTAAATGGCCGTGGATTCAATCATCGCCAGACCGACAAACAGTGTCCGGGTGATGGTGGCTGAGGCATCCGGCTGCTGAGCCAGTGAACTTAATGCTGTAGATACGGCCCTTCCTTCCCCCAGAGCCGGCCCCATAGTGCCGAAACCGGTGGTGATACCGGCAATGACAATTGATGCCACCGCAATAATAGTCATGCTATCCATGGTAACTCCTTTAAAAGATGTTCATGCTTCGCTATTTTGTTCTTTATGTTTGCGGGCCTGCGTGGCTGCCGCAATATATACCGCTGCCAGAATGCTGAATATGTAGGCCTGCACCATACCGGTCAACAGGCCGAGCAACGTCATGAAGACCGGAAAGACAAAAGGGGTAATACTGAGCAGAATACCAACAATCATTGCCCCGCTCATCATATTGCCGAAGAGACGGACAGCAAGGGCCAGCGTGCGGGAAACTTCACTGATGATGTTAAACGGCAGCATGATGACCGTCGGCTGAACGTAGGATTTAAGATAGCCGCCCATACCCTGTTCATCGATCCCGAACAGCGGCACGGCCACAAATACACACAGAGCCAGCGCCACGGTGGTCGAGAGCGAACCGGTCGGCGGTTCATAGCCGGGAATGACGGTACAGAGAGCGGCAGTGGCGACGAACAGAAACAGGGTTCCCAGAAAACCGATATATCTTTGGGGATGCCGAAGACCGACTTCTTCGATCTGTTGCATGATGGAAGTGACGATGATTTCCAGGAGGTTCTGCCAGCGAGAACGATCAAGGTCTGTGGAAAGTTTACGCGTAACCAGGTTTGAACCAACAGCCAGTATCAGCATTACTCCCCACGTAAACAAAATGGTGGCGTTGAGTTTAAAAAACCCGTGCTGCCAGAAGATCATCTGATCCGGGCTAAGGCGCATGGCTGATCTTCTCAGTCAGGCAGGCCGGATTTTCTGGAATCCGGGTCAGCCGTGTTACGATAAGACGCGCGATGAAAAAACCGAGCAGGCAAACCAGCAGCCGATCCAGATGGTGGTTTGAGACACCATAAAAGCCGGCCAGAGTAATGCTGATCCGCAGCACCATACTGCCAAAGAACCAGAGCCCCGGCTGTTTTGCTGAAACGCCCTTGCGGACCGTCCACCAGAGCCCGCCGAAAAAAAACAGCCCGATGATTCCACCAGCCAGCCATGCCAGCACCAGTATCAGCGTATCATGCATCTCCATCCTCCTCCCTCATGGCCTTGTCTTCCTTGTCAACCCAATGCCAGGCATTTAGACAACCGATTGCCAACCCGGCCACCAACAGGGCCAGCGTCCAGGAATGGGTGCCCGGATGTTTTTTATCCAGCCAGATACCCAGCGCCGCACCGAGCAGCGTCGGTACGACTACCGACCAGCCGATCAGCCCCATCATGCCCAAGCCAAACCAGAGGCCACGGCTGGAGTTGCGTTGCGCCTTGATCTTGCGTGACGCCTTTGTACCGACCAGATTGGCAAAGCTTGGATTTTTTTTCGTGGTTTTCTTTCCCGGATCGTCACTCATGCTGAAACGTCGCAAAACGCCGTAGAAATCCGGATTCCAATTTTGTCATCACTGAACGCACATCCTGATCCCGTTCGCCTTGCTCCAGAAACTCGCGTTCCACAGCCCCACGCAGGTGTCCGAGGTTGGTTCCGGTAATTGCATTACGCACGGAGACAAGCACATCCGGGCCGTTCTTGACTAACACCCCTTCATCCAGCGCCAGATAGGCCTCACCTTCCGTTTCAGTTTCAAAGATCAAAATCCCGGGAGCAAGTGCAGCGACACAGTCTCGCCGATGCGGCAGCAGGCCGAACGAACCTGAACGGGTCTCCGCAACAACACGTAACACGCCGGTTTTCTCCGTTACTATTTTGAACGGTAGAAGAACCTTAAGATTCATGAGTGTCTGCTGCTGCACGTCGTTGTCACCCTTCACCTTTCACCCTTGCCTCATCAATCGCCCCGATCATGTAGAGTGCACTTTCGGGATAGTCTTTGAATTCATCGCGCAAGATACGCTCACAGCCATCCAGTGTATCTTTAAGGCTGACGAACTTTCCCTGGATGCCGGTAAACTGCTCGGTTGTAAAAAACGGCTGGGTGAGAAAACGCTCCAGGCGTCGGGCGCGGGCAACCACGTTGCGGTCTTCTGCTGAAAGTTGCTCTAGACCAAGCATGGCGATGATGTCTTTGAGTTCTGTGTATTGCGCGAGAGTCCGCCGGATTTCCTGTGCAAGGGCATAATGTCGCTTACCGATCACTCCTGGCGTGGCCATTTTGGAATTGGACTGCAATGGGTCAATGGCCGGGTAAAGCCCCTCACTCGACCGTTTACGCGACAGCACGATGGAGGCGGAAAGATGCGAGAAGGTATGTACCGCTGCCGGATCGGTGAAATCGTCAGCCGGTACATAGACCGCCTGGATGGAGGTAATTGCACCGGTATCGGTATTGGCGATACGTTCTTCAAATCGCGATAATTCGGTTCCCATGGTTGGCTGGTACCCCAGTCGAGATGGCATCAGCCCCATCAGGCCTGATACTTCCATGCCGGCCTGGATGAATCGAAATATATTGTCCACCAGCAGCAGCACATCACGACGCTCGTCGTCACGGAAATACTCCGCCATGGTCAGCGCGGCATGGCCAACACGGAAACGTGCCCCAGGAGGTTCGTTCATCTGGCCGAACACCATCACCATATTCTGCAACACACCGGCTGCCTTCATATCACGATAGAGTTCCTCACCTTCACGACAGCGCTCACCGATGCCGCAGAAAATGCTCACTCCTTCATGTTGTCCGACCATGTTGTGAATCATCTCGGTCAGCAATACGGTCTTGCCTACGCCTGCCCCGCCAAACAGACCCGCCTTGCCGCCACGCTCCAGCGGCAAAAGCAAATCGATGACCTTGATCCCGGTTTCAAAGATTTCCGACTTTGTGGAACGTCGTGCCAGTGGTGGTGGGGAGTTGTGGACCGTGCGCCACTGGAGATCAGTCGGCATTGGCTGGAGATCGATGGCATTTCCAAAAACATCAAACATGCGTGACAGGATTCCCTTGCCCACCGGCGCCTTCAACGGTCCACCGGTGTCTTGAACGGCGTTGCCACGGCCAAGTCCCTGGGTAGGGGTCAGCGCAATTCCACGCACATGTTGTGCATCCAGTTGGGCTAACACCTCAATGGCAATGTTCCCCTCCTTCGCATGCAGCAGCGAATGTATGGAGGGTAACTGTGTATCGAAGCGTATATCCACAACGCTGCCTCGCACGGAAACCACTCTGCCCTGATTAGATTCACTCATTTTGAATTGATCTGTTATCCAGCAAAATGCTGCCTAACCTTCGCAGCTATCTGAGGGTCCGTCATATTGTCAGCCGTTTCAATACACATGACGCGGTCACCGTGGTTATTTTCATCAAGGCGTGCTTTCAGCTCATCCTTTGCCACACCGGGGCCCATTATCAGAATGGACTCTGCACCACCGATGCAGCCAATCACCTCATCATAAAACGTGTTGAGTTGAGCGGTATAAACTCTCTGTTGTTTGTCATCCGCGGGCACCTTTTGTGCTTCAAAAGAACCCTGAAGGGGCGTGCTGCCGGTACGTCTCAGCTGTTTTTCAGCATCTGATGATATCTGCTTGATCTCTTCACCTGTGGCCGAAACAATAACTACAATTGCCTGCCTGTGATCGATCCATAATCCAGCCTTCGTTTTCATGTCTGACTCCTTTTTAACTATTTCACCGGTTTATTTTAGGTTGGAATATCCAACCAATTACCGACCACGATTTTCACATATTACCGGGCTTTCAGGTTGTAACTCGCTGGAGTGTAAAGCAGGATCAAAACCCCAACTTTGGTACTTAAACCCATGACCGGAGACGCTACCATGATCTCCCCGTTCGCCATGCTACTGACCGTCGTTTTGTCTTCCTGGAGCACCGAAGCAGGGAAGATGTCGGTAACAGGCTTACCTTCAAACTTCTTGTTCGTTGCCACCACTATGGTACCGTCAGGTTTTGCAATAACGATTTCCTTCATATTCTTCTCTTTGACAAATTGCTTAAGATACTGGTTAATCTGGTCATAGTTACTCCTGATCATCTCGCTACGCACAGCCCAGACCAGCGGCACGGTAACAAGTCGGAGAAAGTCACTGTTTTGTCCAGTTATGATCCGAGTTGCCTGTTCTGTCAGATCTGCTTCAGCCCTCTTGACGGCCATATTCTTCCACACATACATACCGGCAACGGCAAGAACCAGTATCAAAATTATAATGAGGCGCCATTGAGTAACGATAAAACTTTTCCCGGATTTCTGTTCCGGCTGTTGTCCGTTGTTTACACCGGCATCAGATTTCTTGTCAGAATCTTGCGTGTCCATGGTCATGCCGAACCTCCTGAAGGTAGCGTTCTTGAATCCTCATCAATTCTGGGTCTGTTTCTGCTACTGCCCGGTCGGTACTTTCTGCGAGGGAGCCGAATAGACAGGCTACCATTCCACTGGCTCCGGTTCATTCTTTACCAGCAGGATCGAACAGGGCATTTTGCGAACGATGGTATCGTTTTCTCCCCCAAAGAGCGCATGTTCAATGCGCCCCTCTTCATGGGCAGACATCAGTAGCAGGTCGATTTTCTCTTCACTGACAACACGCTCAATTTCTTCAACCGGATCACGATCACTGACCAGTTCATGTATCGGGTAGCCACTCTGTTTTTCCTGCTCAATGATAGTATTCAGCAGCTCTTTCGCTTCCTGATAACTGTTCATGTAATTTTTGTACTGTTCTTCGGGAAACAGTCCCGGCGCGTTCATCGCCAGCATAGCAACAGGATTGGAGACAAGATGCAGGACAATGAGTTTTGCGTGGTGCTTACGAGCAAGGGAAATGCCAAACTTGAGGGTTTTTCTGCTGTACGGGATTGACCTGCTGACAACAAGTAGTTGCTTGATGGTTTCCATGGCGAATCTCCATTGATCTCTAATCTGTAGCTATTTTTTAAATTTTCTACTTTCCTGTCTTGTGCAAATACTATACCTGCCAGGGCTCATGGGGCTCATAATGCAACTTGCTTCATCCTGAGCGAGCCAGTGATCACGGAAACGGAGCTTGAATAACTTTTTGTTGTCGTGGCTATCATTGGTGACAACAGATATACGGATGACCGGTAGCATCCGTCATATAGCGCGGTTATGTCATATATGGCAGCCTGACCTGGCTGCCATCTTCTTAAATCCCCCGTTTTTACCCCTGCTATCAGCCACCTGCACACTTTTGAGCCGCCGGACAACACTGGCACAGTAGTTGCGCTTTAGTTCCCACTAACCAGATCACTACCCCTCACCTGCTGACAGCTTTCGCTCTGGCTGAAGGAGCATGCATCTATGAATATGAGCGGTACGACCGTTCGCGGAAACCTTTTCCATGCCTGGACACGTCTCTGCAGAAGCAACCAGGCCCAGACAGCCACTCAGGATGATCCACCCCTGCGCTCGGAACTGTTCAGCGCCAATCAGATGGAACAGCACGGCAAGATCCTTGCCGGTATCCACCGGCTCAAATCCGGTCGGCATCAGGACCAGCTGCTGGGGCGTCTGTCAGAGAATGAGCAGCTGCTGCTTGAGGTCTACAATCTGCTGAGTAATGACGTGAAGACAGAGCAGCGGATTACACCGGCCGGAGAATGGTTGCTTGATAACTTTTACCTGATTGAGGAGCAGATCCGAACGGCCAAACAGCACCTGCCCAAGGGGTACAGCCGAGAGCTGCCACGCCTGCTGGATGGGGTATCAGCAGGTCTGCCTCGGGTCTACGATCTGGCGCTTGAGACCATTTCCCACGGTGATGGCCGGGTAGATCCTGAAAACCTGAGCAGCTTTGTGGCGGCTTATCAATCGGTGACGGTGCTGGAACTGGGTGAACTCTGGGCCATACCGATCATGCTGCGGCTGGCGTTGATCGAGAACCTGCGCCGGGTAGCCGCACGGATCGCCGCGCACCGGATTGATCGCAATCGCGCCATCTATTGGGCAGATCAGATGACGGAGATAGCAACCAAAGATCCCAAAAGCCTGATCCTTGCCATTGCCGATATGGCCCGCTCCACGCCGCCGATGGGGAGCCCGTTTGTTGCGGAACTTACCCGGCGTCTGCATGGCCGTGATCCGGCTCTGGCCCTGCCGCTTACCTGGGTTGAACAACATCTGGCAGAATCAGGCCTGACCATTGAACAACTGGTACGGACCGAGAGCCAGCTGCAGGCGGCAGATCAGGTTTCGATGAGTAACAGTATCGGCAGCCTCCGTTTTCTGGGGGCGATGGACTGGCGCGAATTTGTCGAGAAGATGAGCAGCGTTGAGCTGATTTTGTCTGAAGACCCAGGCGAAGTTTACAGCAGAATGGATTTTGCCACCCGTGACCGCTATCGTCATGTTATTGAAAAAACAGCGAAGTACAGTCCGTTCACGGAGAGCGAGGTCGCTCGCAAGGCCAACAAGCTGGCACTTGAGGCGGCAGCCCGACATGGTGGCGATGATCCCAGGGCCCATGTAGGATTCTACCTGATTGACAACGGATTGGCGCAGCTGGAACAGAGCGCGGATGTACGCCTTTCTACGCTTGAGCTGTTGCGCAGTATCGGCCGCAGGTTTCCGTTTACATTGTACGCTGGTGCCATCCTGCTGTTGACCGCAGCTCTGGCCTGCTGCTTCCTGCTCAAGGCCTCCACTGACGGATTGCAGGGCTGGCTGCTGCTGCCTTTGGGACTCCTCTCCCTTGCCTGTGCCGCTCAACTGGCAACAGGGCTGGTAAACTGGCTGACCACCATGCTGGTAACCCCCCGCCCGTTGCCACGGATGGATTTTTCCAAGGGGATTCCCCTGGGAGCGCGAACCCTGGTGGTGATTCCCACCATGTTGAGTAGTCTTGCCGGTATTGAGGAGCTGATCAAGGCGCTGGAGGTCCGTTTTCTGGGGAACCGGCATGACCAGCTGCACTTTGGCCTGCTGACTGATTTTCGAGACGCCTGTTCTGCAACCCTGCCGGAAGATGAAGTGCTGGTTCAGTTGGCCCAACAGAGGATCAACGAATTAAACGATACCTACCGGAATACCGGCAGTTGCAGCTTCTTCCTGTTTCATCGCCCACGGGTATGGAACCCCCAGGATCAGATCTGGATGGGCTACGAGCGCAAACGGGGCAAGCTGGCTGATCTGAATGGCCTGCTACGGGGCAAAAGCCAGGATCGTTTTTCGCTTGTGGTGGGTGATACCGCTGTCCTGACTGATATAACCTACGTGATTACTCTGGATACGGATACGCAGCTGGCCCGTGATTCAGCCTGGCAGTTTGTGGGGGCGCTGGCCCACCCGCTGAATCAGCCGCAGTATGACCCGGAACAGCAACGGGTTGTTTCCGGCTACGGCATCATTCAGCCACGGGTGGCGGTCAGCCTGTCAGGGGCAAGCCGGTCACGTTATGCGCGTCTCTGCACCAGTGAGCTGGGGATTGATCCCTATACCAGGGTTGTTTCAGATCTGTATCAGGATCTGTTTCATGAAGGCTCCTTCATCGGCAAAGGGATCTATGCCGTGGATGCCTTTGAAAAGGCGCTGGGTAACCGTTTCCCGGACAACCGGATTCTGAGCCACGATCTGCTGGAAGGCTGCTATGCCCGCTCCGGCTTGATGAGTGATGTACAGCTGTACGAAGAATACCCCTCCAGCTACAGTTCTGATGTAAGTCGCAGACATCGCTGGATTCGTGGCGATTGGCAGATTGCGCGCTGGCTGTTGCCCAATGTTCCGGGCCCCAATGGCAGCAGACTGAAGAATCCGCTCTCGCTGCTGTCCCGCTGGAAGATCTTTGATAACCTGCGGCGCAGCCTTACGGCGGCGGCGTTGACCCTGTTGTTGCTGTCTGGCTGGACCCTGCTTTCCACGGCCTGGTTCTGGACCCTGGCGGTGCTCGGGATTGTCCTTATCCCTTCCCTGGCCGTATCGGCCCTGCATCTGCTACAAAAACCGTTTGATGTATCACCGCAGGAACACCTGACTGCCGCAGCGGGCAGATCACTGCAGCACCTTGTCCAGGCCGCCTTTACGCTGGCCTGTCTGCCCTATGAAGCGTTCTTCAGCCTGGATGCCATTGTTCGCACCAACTTCAGAATGATGATTTCCCACAAGCAGTTGCTGCAATGGAATCCATCGGAGGAAGCGGATCGTGCCAGCCGCAGTGACCTGACCGGATTCTGTCGTACCATGTGGAGCGGGCCTGTTGTGGCTATAGCTACTGTGATGACCCTTGGCCTGACGCAACCGGCTGTGCTGGTTGTGGCAAGTCCGATACTGGCGCTCTGGTTTGCCTCCCCTGCAATCGCCTGGTGGCTGAGTCGGCCTCTGGTACGGCGACAGGAATCATTGTCAGCGGAACAGACCCTGTTTCTGCAAAAACTGTTCAGAAAAACCTGGAGCTTTTTTGAGACCTTTGTTGGCCCGGATGATCACTGGCTGCCCCCTGACAACTTTCAGGAACAGCCTCTTCCGGTGGTTGACCACCGTACCTCACCAACCAACATGGGGCTTGCCCTGCTGGCAAATCTGGCTGCCTGCGATGCCGGTGTCATCTCGGCAGGAAAAATGATTGATCGGACAGCAAAGGCGCTCCACACCATGGAAGGTCTGGAACGGCACCGGGGACACTTTTATAACTGGTATGACACGCAGACCCTGCAGCCGTTGCCACCGCTCTACATCTCATCGGTGGACAGCGGCAATCTGGCAGGCCATCTGCTGACCCTGCGGCCAGGCCTGCTGGAGCTGTGGGATCACCGTATCATCGGGCCACGGTTTTTTGAGAGTTTACAGGTGACACTTGAGATTGTGCGTGATGCCGCAACCGCTGCACCGGGAACCGTTGCTTCTGGTCAGATAGTACGACTACAGAGCCATCTTGCAGCCGTAATCAGTTTACAGCCGGACACGCTGACGGCGTTACAAAGCTGTCTTGATGGTCTGGCAGCCTCTGTTGCAGAGCTGGTGGCTACCCTGACGCTTATTGATGCCAATCCTGACCGGGATGCGGTCTGGTGGGCCAACGCCCTGAACGCCCAATGTCAGGATGCCCTGGAGGAGCTGTTGTTTCTTGCTCCATGGACCGTAGATGGTGCTTCCCAACCTGCTTTTGAAGCGGTTCCCGGTCTTGACCGGATCATGACCCTGCGTGAACTGGCAGCCCTGGAGTCAACCCTGAAACCGGTTCTTGCGGCCCGGCGCACGATTGCTGGCAGTCTGTCTGAAAAAAGGTGGCTTGACGGGCTGGGGCAACGGATTATCCTGGCCAGT
>Ga0209373_10001410_pt1 | contig 28401 bp, 21 predicted proteins | sample Higcelweek5metaG_FD_187173 | JGI IMG/M metagenome (GOLD analysis project Ga0209373, IMG submission 187173) | Freshwater pond sediment microbial communities from the University of Edinburgh, under environmental carbon perturbations - High... | ecosystem: Environmental > Aquatic > Freshwater >... | reverse complement strand
CGTCAGCACTTCCGAAGGCAGCCCTGCGGGCACGGGGGTCAGCGGGGCAACTTCGGCCAGGGTCTTGGCGGGCAGCAGCTCGCCTGTCAGGGGCATGCCCACCAGCACGGCCAGCTGATTCTCGTCCTGGGTCACCTGGGCGGAGAACTTCGCCACGGAAACGCGCGCGCTGTCCACCGTGGTCTGGGCCTGGCTCAGGTCCAGCTCCCCCGCGATGCCGTACTCGTAGCGGTACTTGACGATTTCGAACGAGGCCTGCTCGGTCTCCAGAATCTCCTGTGCGAGGGACAGGTGCTCCCTGTCCGACGCCAGGGTCAGGTAGGCCGTGGCGACCTCGGCCACGAGACCCAGTTCCACGCTTTTGCGCGAGGCCTCGGTGGCGAGGAACTGTTCCAGGGCCGAGTCCTTGAGGCTCTGGATGCGCCCAAAGAGATCGAGCTCGAACGCGCTGACGCCAAGCCCCACGTTGTAGACGCGGGAGGTGGCGGCCTTGCCGGAACTGCTCAAGTTGGCCGGGGTGCGGTTCATGGACGCGCCAGCCGTGGCGTCGAGCCGGGGCAGCAGGTCCGCGCGGGTTATCTGGTACTGGGCCTGGGCCTTCTCGATTTTGAGGGCGGCCACGCGCAGGTCGCGGTTGTTGGCCAGGGCCAATTCCACAAGGCGCTTCATGGGTTCGTCGTTGATGACCTGCCGCCAGTCCTGAACTTTGGCTCCGGCCTGGGTCTGCGAGGATATGCCGCTGGTCCAGTCCGTGGGCATGGCCGGTTCGGGGCGGACATATTTCGGGGCCATGGAGCATCCTGCCAGCGAACCGGCGAGCAGGGCGGCCATGCAGGCCGCTGCAATGGTCTGTGGCGTGGCGCGCATTATTTCACCTCTTGGGAGTTGTCGGGTGTGGCGTTCTTGTCATCTTCGGCCATGGCGGTGTCTCCCTCCACAAGAAGCGCATCGGGGTCCACCGGGGCCGGGGTCTTCTTGCGTGCGGCGAAGCTGTACACAATGACGAAGAACACCGGCACGAAGTAGATGCCGAGCACCGTGGCGGCCACCATGCCGCCGATGACGCCGGTGCCGATGGCGCGCTGGCTGCCGGAACCCGCGCCCGTGCTGATGGCCAGGGGCAGAACGCCCAGGATGAACGCCAGCGATGTCATGAGGATGGGCCGCAAACGCAGGCGGGTGGCCTCCAGCGTGGCCTCCAGCAGGTCATGCCCCTTTTCCACAAGATCTTTGGCAAACTCCACAATGAGGATGGCGTTTTTTGCCGAGAGTCCGATGGTGGTCAAGAGACCCACCTGGAAGTACACGTCGTTGGTGAGCCCGCGCCCGAGTGTGGCGAGCACCGAGCCGATGACGCCCAGCGGCACCACGAGCATGACCGCCGTGGGCACGGACCAGGATTCGTACAGCGCGGCCAGGCACAAGAACACCACCAGGATGGAGATGGCATACAGCGCCGGGGCCTGGGAGCCGCTCATGCGCTCCTGGTAGGACAGGCCCGTCCACTCCACGCCGATTCCGGGCGGCAGCTTGGCGGCGATCTCCTCAATGGCCTGCATGGCGTGACTGGAGCTGAACCCGGGGGCGGGCGAGCCCAGCACCTCGACGGCGGACATGCCGTTGTAGCGCTCCAGGCGCGGCGAGCCATAGGTCCAGCGGCCTGACGAGAAGGCCGAGAAGGGCACCATGTCGCTCTTGTCGTTCTTCACATACCAGCGGCCGATGTCCTCGGGCATCATGCGGAAGGGGGCGTCGGCCTGCACGTAGACCTTTTTTACGCGTCCGCGGTCGATGAAGTCGTTCACGTAGCTGCCGCCCAAAACCGTGGTCAGGGTGTCGTTGATGTCGCTCATGGCCAAGCCCAAAGCGCCGGCCTTGGCCTGGTCGATGTCGATCTGGTACTGCGGCGTGTCCTCCATGCCGTTGGGGCGAACGCCCGCAAGGGCGGGATTCTTGGAGGCCATGCCCAGGAGCTGGTTGCGCGCCTGCATGAGCGCCGCGTGGCCAAGGCCCGCGCGGTCCTGCAGGAACAGGTCAAAGCCCGAGGCGTTGCCAAGCTCCATGACCGCCGGAGGCGTGAAGGCATACACGTTGGCGTTCTTGATCTTCATGAAGGCGCCCATGGCCCGGCCTGCAACGGCTGCGGCGCTCGCGATCACGCCTTTGCGCTCGTCCCAGGGCTTGAGCTGCACAAAGGCCAGGCCCGCATTTTGCCCGCGCCCGGCGAAGCTGAAGCCGGCCACGGTGAACAGCGAGCTCACGTTTTCCTTCTCGGTTACCAGAAAGTGGTGCTCCACTTCCTTCAGCACCTGCAGGGTGCGCTCCTGGGGAGCGCCTGCGGGCAGCTGCACAAGGCTGAAGATGATGCCCTGGTCTTCTTCCGGCAGGAACGACGACGGCAGGCGCATGAACAGCAGCACCAGCGCCGCAACGATCAGCCCGTACACGAGCATGACCCGCTTGGAGCGGCCCAGAAGCCCGCGCACGCCGCTCTGGTAGCGCATGCTGCTGGCGTCGAAGTTGCGGTTGAACCAGCCGAAGAACCCGTGCTGGGTCATGTGATGGCCCTTGTGCACGGGTTTGAGGAACGTGGCGCACAAGGCCGGGGTGAGCACAATGGCCACCACCACCGAGAGCATCATGGCCGATACGATGGTGAGCGAGAACTGGCGGTAGATGACGCCAGAGGAGCCGCCGATGAAGGCCATGGGGATGAACACGGCCGAGAGCACCAGGGCGATGCCCACCAGGGCGCTGGTGATCTGTCCCATGGATTTCTTGGTGGCCTCTTTGGGCGAGAGGCCTTCCTCGGTCATGATGCGCTCGACGTTTTCGACGACGACGATGGCGTCGTCGACCAAAAGACCGATGGCCAGCACGATGCCGAACATTGTCAGCGTGTTGATTGAGAAGCCAAAGGCCGCGAGCGCCCCAAAGGTGCCCAGCAGAACCACGGGTACGGCGATGGTGGGAATGATCGTTGCGCGGAAGTTTTGCAAGAACAGATACATGACCAGGAAGACCAGGATGATGGCTTCCGCAAGGGTCTTGACCACTTCCTCGATGCTGACGCGCACAAACGGCGTGGTGTCGTAGGGGAAAACGATGTGCATGCCCTGGGGGAAGGTCTTGGACAACTCCGCCATGGTGGAGCGCACGCCCTTTACCGTGTCCAGCGCGTTGGCGCCGGTGGCCAGCTTGATGGCCAGACCCGTGGAAGGCTTGCCGTTGAAGTGCGAAACCGTGTCGTACGATTCGCTGCCGAGTTCGATCCTCGCCACATCGGAGAGGCGCACGGACGAGCCGTCCTGGTTCACGCGCAGGATGATCTTGGCGAACTGGTCCGTGGTTTCCAGCCTGCTCTGAGAGAGGATGGTGAAGCTCATCTGCTGGCCGGGCAGGGAGGGGGTGCCGCCAATCTGCCCCGCGGAAATCTGCGCGTTCTGGGCGGTGATGGCGGACTTCACGTTGGCCGGGGTCAGCTTGTAGCTGTTCAGCTTGTCCGGGTCGAGCCACACGCGCATGGCGTACTGCGCGCCGAAGACGTTGGCCTCGCCCACGCCGTTGACACGGCTGATGGGGTCCAGAAGATAGGCCGAGGCATAGTCGCTCAGGTCCCGGCCGGTCATGTTCGTGTCATCGGAAACCAGCGCCACGATCATAAGGAAGCTTGAGGCGCTCTTGTTTACGGTGATGCCCTGGCGCTGCACTTCCTCCGGCAGCAAGGGGGTGGCCAGTGCGAGCTTGTTCTGCACCTGCACCTGGGCAATGTCCGGGTCCGTATCGGAGTCGAAGGTCAGGGTGATGGCGACCTGGCCGAAGGAGTCGCTTGTGGACGACATGTAGCGCAGGTTGTCGATGCCCTTCATCTTCTGTTCGATGACCTGGGTGACGCTGTCCTCAACTGTTTTGGACGACGCGCCGGGGTATGCGGCGCTGATGGTGATGGCTGTGGGCGCAATCTTCGGATACTGCGAAATGGGCAGGCTCACGATGGACAGCGCGCCCGCCAGCATGATGATGATGGCGATGACCCAGGCGAAGACCGGGCGATCAATGAAGAACTTGGCCATGATGCGTGCTCCCGATCCCTACTGTTGCGCGGGCTTGTGTTCGGCGGGCTCTTCGGACTTGTGACCGGGCGCGTCGTTCGGTGTGGAGGATGGCCAGGGTTCGTCCTTGGGCGGCGAGTAGGCGCTCCGGTCGCGTGATTTCGTCGGAGTCTTGGCGGCGGAAGCGTCTGTTGCGCCAGTCTGGGTCTTGCCGGCCTGAGACGTGTCGGCTTCAGGCTTGGCTTCAGGCTTGGCCTGGGCGGGCTTGGCGGGCTTTTCGGCCTGAGCCTGGGGGGCTGGCGCCTTGGTGGCGGGTTGCTGGGGGGCGGGCGCCGTGGCGTTGGCCTGTCCGGCTTCCGCAACGGGCTGCTCGCCGGCATTGGCCGCCGGTGCCGCGGCTTCCACGGCCTTGGCCTTGCCGCCGGGCTTCACCTTCTGCAAGCCTTCCACAATGACCTTGTCGCCCGCGGCGATGCCGCTGGAGACCAGCCATTTGTCGCCCACAACGCGGTTCACGGTGATGGGGCGCATCTCGACGACGCCGTCGGCCTTGACCACCATGACCTGGGCCTGGCCCTTGCTGTCGCGGCTCACGGCGGCCTGGGGCACCAGAATGGCCTGCTCGTCAATGCCTTCCTCAAGCACGGCGCGTACATACAGGCCGGGCAAAAGGTCGTGGTTGGGGTTGGGGAACAGCGCGCGGAGGGTGATGACGCCGGTGCTCTGGTCGACGGTGATGTCCGAGAACTGGAGTGCGCCTTCATTGGCGTAAGCGGTGCCGTCCTCGAAAAGCAGCTTCACTTTGGCCCCGTTGGCCCCGGCTTTCTTGAGCTTGCCGCTGGCCAAGTCGCGCCGCAGGCGCAGCACTTCCGTGCTCGACTGGGTCACATCCACATAGATGGGGTCGGTCTGCTGCACCGTGGCCAGGGCGGTGGCCTGGCTGGCCGTCACCAACGCGCCGGGCGTTACCGTGGACTTGCCGATGCGGCCGGCGATGGGTGAGGTGACCCGCGTGTAGGAAAGGTTGATGCGCGCGGTGTCCAGGGCGGCCTTGGCGGAAACGACCTCGGCCTCGGTCTGCCTGTAGGCGGCCTGGGCGTCATCGTTGTCCTGCTTGCTCACGGCATTGACCTTGGACAGGTTGCCGTAGCGTTCGGCCTTGAGCCGGGCGGGCAGGGCGTTGGCCTCGGCCTTGACCAGGGCGGCCTTGGCGTTGTCGAAGGCGGCCTGATAGGTCGCCGGGTCTATCTGATAGAGCAGCTCGCCGGCCTTGACCTCGGAGCCTTCCTTGAACAGGCGTTTCTGGATGATGCCGCCCACCTGGGGACGGACATCGGAAACGAGATGGGCCGAGGTGCGCCCTGCGAGAACGGTGGTCAGCGTCACCTGCTGCGGGGCGATGGTGACCACGGTGACTTCCGGTTCACCGGCCTGGGGCGGTCCGCCCGCCTTTTGGTTCTGCCCGCATGCGCCGAGGGTGGCCACGAGAACAGTGAGAACAAACAGAGAAAGTTGAGAGATGGTGCCGGTGCGCATAAGGTATCCTGATCTGTTAAAGTTCGTTCGTCACAGGGCTAGGCCGAGTGCGAAGCGCGGATGCGGGCGATGCCGCCTAAAGAAAATTCCATTATGAAATCAGTGCAATACTCAATGTTGCTCGCTTTGAGGGTCAACTCCGGCGTCATGATGAACATGGCTTCTTTGGCGAAGTCGAACAACACGCATTGGCCAATGATGCTTGAAGCGCAGCGGGAGACCGTGTTTTCATCCACCCCAGGCAGCAGCAGCCGCACGATGTCCAGCAGCAGCCTGTGGGTGGGGCGGCAGTGGCGTTCGAACAATTCTCCAAAATATTGCGAGGGCTCGATGAACTCCAGCGTGAGCAGTTTGCCGAGCCGATCGTTCTCCTTGTCGCCATCGCCCAAAGTCTGGAGCAGGAAGCTGCGCACATAGATCCGGAGGCGTTCTTCCGGCGTGCTCTTTTCCGTTACTCCTCCGTCGCGCGGATTCCGGGCGTTTTCGCGTTCGATGTAGTCCTGCAGAACAGCGAGATAGAGCTTTTCCTTGTTGCCGAAATGATAATTCACCGCAGCCACGTTGGCTTCGGCCAGGCCGCAAATGTCACGGACCGTGGCATTCTGGAGCCCATGCTGCGCAAAGACCTTGCGTCCAGCTTGCAGCAATCGTGCCTTTGTACCGTTTTCCGGGAGTGCCGCCATCACTTGCTCCATGAGGTGAAAACAATATTTAGAACAAAAATTCAAACGCTATTTAAATCTCCATTCTAAAGCTGTCAAGAAAAGAAAACGCAAACCTAAAATTTATTAAATCGTTTAAAAACAGTATGATGACATTTGTGAATGCGCTGCGGTTCGGGGCAAGGCAAAAGAATCAGGGAGTTAGACGCGAGTGGGAGCGCCATGGCGCGAGGGGGGGCTGCAAGGAATCGGCAGGGGGCAGGTGGGCGGAGTGCAAGGTCTTGCGTTTATTGTCCAGTCTCTCTGGAGGTGTGCAGAATTTCTTGCACGCTTTGGCCCGCACAGGTCTCGACGAGGGTCTGCATGGCCAAGGCGTTGGCCAGCCTGCGGCGGATGGCCCGGGTGGCCTCGGGGTCGTGGGCGTAACGGTCCAGCTTCTCTTGGAAACGTTGCGACACAGGCAGCGGCTGCGGTCCGCGCACCAGCTTGTCCGCAAGATACACCAGCTCGCGTTCCGCTGGACGCGAAAGCCCAGCCGGGTCGATGTCGCGGTGTGCGGCCACGATGTCGGCCACACGCGCAAACCCCAGGTCCGACAAAAGCTTGGCGCCCGCCTTTTCGTGGTCCCGCTGGCCTTTGGCGATGTCGTGCAGAAGCGCTGCGGACTCGATGAGTTCCACATCCAGGGCGATGCCGCGCGCCTGAAGCGCCCGCGCCAGGGCCAGGGCGGCGTCGGCCACGCCGCGCCCGTGGGCGTGCCCGCGTTCTCCGGCGTCATATATATCCAGCAGGGCCAGCGCCTCCTGCACGGTGGGAATGTCCAGCCGCGCCACCCGGTCCTCGGCCAGGGCAAAGGCCGCGTCATCGTCCACATCCGCAAGGATTTGCGCATCGGCCACGGGCATGTTTTCGCCGGGAACCTGCGCCAAGGCGCCCTCCAGTCCGTTCTCGCCCTTCCAGGCCAGGACCGCCGCAAAGGCCTCGGCCCGGATGAGCGGCGGATGGCCTGCTTCGCCTCGAAAGGAGGGCCGCAGCACAAGGGCGTCGCTTTTGCCGCAGCGTTCAACAAGGGCGGCTATGGTCGCCGGACGGATGAGGGGGATATCCACGGGCAGGATGAACGCACCGTCAGCGATGCGCCTCACGGCGGCCAGCCCGGCCTGGACCGAGGTGAACATGCCGTCCTGATAACAGGGGTTGAACACGGGGCGCATGCCGTGGGCCCGGGCCTCGGCCTCCACCTCGTCCGCGCGGCAGCCGGTAACGGCCACGACCTCCCGCACCCCGGCCTGGCGGAACAGGCTGGCGGCGCGCCCAACAAGGGTTTGCCCGCCCAGGGGCAGCAGGGCCTTGAACCGCGGCAGCCGCGTGGACTTGCCCGCAGCCAGTACGATGGCCGCCAGACGCATCAGGCGTTCCCCATTTCCGCACGGACCTGAATGAGTTCGGCCACGATGCTTACGGCGATTTCTTCCGGGGTCTCCGCTCCGATGTCCAGGCCGATGGGGCAGTGCACGCGGGCGAGGTCGGCCTGGGTGATGCCTTGGCCCAGCAGGCGATTGTACACGGCCTCGCGTTTGCGCAGGCTGCCGATCATGCCGATGTAGCCCGCGCCGGTGCGCAGGCACTGGGCCAGCACGTCGGCGTCGTGCACATGGCCGCGCGTGACGATGACCAGGAACGAGCCCGGCCCGGCGTGCACATGGGCCAGGGCGCTCGAAAAATCCGGAAGCACGCGCACCTCGGCAGCGGGGAAGCGCTCCGCGTTGGCGAAGTCCGGCCTGTCGTCCAGCACCGTGACGCGGAAACCCGCCAGAGCGGCCACCTGCGCCGTGGGGCGCGACACATGGCCCGCGCCGAAGATCGCCAGAGGGCTGGATGCGGCCCAAGGCTCGAGCACGAAGTCCAGGCCCTCGACCTTCAGTGGCACGGGCGCGGTGATATCCGCGCCTTTGCTCCGCGCCGCCTGCTCCTGGGCCGGGGAAAGCTCCGCACCCAGCCGGGCGCCGTCAGCGCGCAGCAGGGCCGGGTGGCCAGAGATGAGAGGCGTGAGCAGCAGACAGCGTTCGCCGCGCGCCAGCGACTCGGCGAGGTTGCGGCACAGGTCCAGATCCTCTGGCCCAAGACGCTCCAGAAATACGCGCAGACTGCCGCCGCAGATCATGTCCGCTCCCGCCGCCAGCTCGCCTGTCAGCTCGAAGGCCTCCACGCAGCGCATTCCTTCGGCGTATACCTGCGCGCTACGGGCCATGACCTGGGCCTCCACCAGCCCGCCGCCGACGGTGCCCGCCGCGATCCGCATGCCGCCCTCTCCATTGGGAACCAGCAGCATGCGGCTGCCTGCGGAGCGCGGAGTGCTGCCCTGGTGGGTCAGAATCGTGGCCCGGACAACGTTTTCGTTCCGCTCAAGAAGTTCAAGCAGCGGTTGAAGAATATCGTTCATGCGCGCTCCACCCATCCTTTGTTCGTCTGCACGATGTTGACGCCGTCCGTGGACAGCCGCCCGGCCACCGGGCCCAGGCGGCGCAAGGCGCTGCCGCAGGGGCAGGGGCCGGGAATCCATCGGGCCGCGTCGCCGGTTTTATACCGCAAGAGCGGCATGGCCCTGGGGCCAAGGGTCGTTACGAGAATCTCCCCGCGTTCGCCCTCGGCCAGGGGGGCGCCCGTCAGCGGGTGCGCCACCTCCAGCAGCAGGTCGGCTTCGCGCAGATGATAGCCGTTGTGGGCGCGGCATTCCACCCCGCCGCCATACCCTGTCTCGGTCATGCCCCAGTGGTCGAAGACCTCGCAGCTCCAGGCCTGTTGTACCGCCTGACGCAGATGGTTTGAAAGCGGTTCCGCGCTGGAGAGCACGGCCCGGATTTCGTTGAAATGTTCCGGTTGCAGGGTGAGCAGACGGCTGAGCTGCACCGGGGCGGCGATGATGCAGGTCACGGCCTCGGCGTGCATGAGCCCCGGCAGGCTCGCGGCGGACCAGTCCTCGCGCGGGAGCACGGCGCGGGCGCCGATGCCCGGCAGGGCCAGGGCCAGCAAATCGGCCACGCCCCATTGGCGGCGGCCCGGCAGCAGCACCAGCACCACGTCGTCGCGTCCGCAGAAGGTGCTCATGCCCTTGTTGAAAAACTCCAGGGTGCGGATGAGGTCGGCGTCCGAAAAACACAGGCGCTTGGGCGGTCCGCTGGAGCCGGAGGTCTTCAGGCTCACCACCCGCGCCACGTCGTCTTGCGACACGGTGAGCAGGCGCGGAGCGGCAAGATTGGCGGGCTCCATGCGCGGCAGCGCGGCCAAATCCTGCGGCGTGCGCAGGGCGTCAAGTTCAATGCCCGCCAGACGCTCGGCCAGAAACGGGCTGGCCGCGCGCGCCCAGGCCAGGGTGCGCCGCAGCTCGGCCATTTGCCAGGCCTCGACCGCTGCCTGGGTCAGGGGATGAATCCCCGTGCGTTGCGCCAGCCAGGCGTCGAGAGGGCTTGTGCGCTGGCGTGTCACAAGCGCCCCCGGTAGAGCGTCGTGCCGTCCGTGGCCGTGAGGTTGTACAGGCAGAAGGGGATGAGCCGCCCGTCCGCTGTTTGGGTGTGGATGCAGCAACCGCGCACGCGCTCCAGGTCCAGGGTCAACGCGTCTTGAAAGGCCATGCAGGAGATGCTGAAGCGCTTGCCTGGGCCGTGCGCGGCCAGGAAGCGTTCGAAGTCGTCGCGCGGGGGGGTGGAAGCTTGCCGGGGCGCGGCGGCCCACTGCCCGGCCACGGCGCTTTTGGCGCGCCGGGCGCCCTCGGCGGCGCTGACCAGGGGCGGTGGGGCCAACGGCGAGGTCTCGCAGCAGCCGCCTTCGGACAGCGCGGTGAGCTTTCCGTCCTGCAGCGTGAAGCGGCCGCTGAAGGAGCAGCGTTCGTGCTCACAACCGGGCGGATGGAAATCCTGCGCGCGGAGCAGGCCGCCGGACTGCGCCACCAGGAGGCTGAGCACCTCCGGCAGGGTGAGGCGGCCGGCCTCGTCCATCCGGCTGCCAAAGCGCCCGAAGGTTGCGGCAGGCTGGAAATGCACCCCGCGCACAGTGGGCGCGCGCGACAGGCCGAGCCTGAGGATCTCGCCCAGGGCCTGGTCGTTGACACCACGCAGCAGGGTAGGCACCAGCACCACGCCAAGGCCGGCCTCGGCGCAGGCATCCAGGGCGCGCAGCTTTGTCTCCAGCAGGGCTCGGCCCCGCAGCACGCGGTTGGCCTCGTCCGGGCCGTCGAACTGGAAAAACACGGATTGCAGACCGGCGTTTGCCAGCCGGTGCGCATAGCCGGGTTCCTGGCCCAACCGCAAGCCGTTGGTGTTCAGCTGCACCAGGCCGAAGCCGGGGGTGCGCGCGGCGGCGATGATCTGCGGCAGGTCGTCGCGGCTTGTGGGTTCGCCGCCGGAGAGCTGCACATTGCACGCGCCCGCCACGCGGCGCAGCAGGGCAAGGCGCTCGGCCAGCTGCGCCACGGGTGGATCTGGCAGCGTGTTCTGGCCGGAGGACGCGTAGCACACCGGGCAGCGCAGGTCGCAGCGTTGCGTCACCTCCACCACGGCGGTGCAGGTGTGCTGGCCGTGTTCCGGGCACAGGCCGCAGTCGTAGGGGCAGCCACGGCTGGGCTGGACAGAGACCACGGGCGGGGCGGAAGGGGTTTTGGCGCGCCGCCACGTGTCGAAAGATGGCGTGCCGCGCCAGATGACGGCCTCCGCCGGGCCGTGCTCCGGGCAGACACGGGTGAGCCAGACCGTGTCGCCGCGCCGCTCCCGCAGGGCGGGCAAACGCTTCAGGCAGACCGGGCACAGGGCCTCGGTGCTGGAAAGCGTTTCCGTGGTGTTGTTAAAATCAGACATCGCGCGCAACGGAGACGTCCAGGCCGTTTTCCGCCAGAATGCCCACAAGCATGGTCCAGGCTTCTGCCAGCAGGGCGCCGCAGCGGCTCATGTCCGGCTTGCCGCCGCCTTCGCCGAGGATGGCGGCGCAGGTGCTGCCGCCAAATTCACGGCCCGTGCGCTCCAAAAACCAGTCCGCGAAACTCGAAAGCACCAGCTCGGCGCGCTCGTGCGGGGTCTCGTGGTCCGCGCCGCGCCCCACATAGAGCGAGAGCACGCACGCCCCGCCGGTCAAAATGCCGCAGGTGCCGCCGCTTTCGGCCACGCCGTGGCACAGCCCGCCCAGGGCGCGCACCAGGCTGGCGTCCTCCCGTCCCTGGGCGGCCAGGGCCAGCAGGCCCAGAATCTGGCTGCAACAGTAGCCGCGCGCGGCCAAGGGCAGAACGTCCATAAGCGCCTGGTCCATGTGGGTCTCCTTCAACGTTGTCGCCTGCGCGCCAGGCAAAGAAAATAGCCCGGTCTGGCGCAAGGTTGCGCGTCGCAACGGCCAAGTTCGGCGGCGGGCATCCCGGCGAGGATGAGTTGCCCTGCCAACTCGACCAGCAGACGCGAGTGGTCCTCGAACAGTTCCACCGCGAAACCGGCCCAGGCGAGGTGCGCCACAAGTTCGGACCAGGGCAGCGCGCCGGAAAGGCAGTCGCCGCCGTCGGCTGCTGCATCGTTTGCCTGGCGCAGATACACGTCGCTGAGCACAAGGGGCCCGCCCGGCTTGAGCACGCGCGCGGCCTCGGCCAGCACTGTCCGCGGCTGGCCGGTGACGGAGAGCACGCATTCGCAGAATACGGCGTCCACGCTGCGGGCGGCCAAGGGCAGCGCCTCGGCCCGGGCAAGCAGCGGGGCGACGCCTGGTGCGCGGGCTGTGGACAGAAACTCCCGCGAGGCATCGAGGGCCAGCACCGCGAATCCGTATTCGGCCAGTAGCCGGGCCGTGGCGCCGCGACCGCAGCCTAGGTCCAGAACCGTCGCCCCCGGTGGCAGGGTGGTGAGGTCCAAAGCGCGCCGGGTGAGGGCAAGTCCACCGGGGCGCAGGGTTTCTCCCGCCACGCGCTGGAATATTTCCCGCGCGAAAAGCGGTTGCGCCGTGGCTGGCCGGTCCTGGGCGATCACTTATCCTCCAGCAGTTGTTCGACCTCCGCCATGCGGCCCAGGGCAAGGCCTTCTGGCACCAGGGTCTGGCCGCAGCCGGGGCAGGTGAGCAGCGAAACCGTGAATACGCTGTTCAGGTACGACACCACCACGGGGTTGGCCGCCAGGGCTGCGTCGCAGGCCGCGCAGCGCCACAGGCCCGATTCCGGCACATAGGTCTGGTCCACGCGGTTCACCTGGCCCGTGGTGTTGGCCGGGGGCTCCTTGACCCCGCCCGCGCCGGGCACGATCATGCGGTGGCTGTAAGCGCGCAGCACGCGGTAGCCTCCGGCCTCCGGCTGGAACTCCACCCAGAAGGTGACGCGCCGGGGACGAGAGGACGCGAGCAGCCGCACGCTGTCCTGGTCGCGCAGCAAGCGGTTGGCCGCCAGCGCCTCCGCGATGGTCTGGCGCACATCTGAAACGAGGATGCGCCGGGCTTCCAGCTGGGCGTAAACTTCCGGCATGATATTCAGCAGCGGCGTCTCCTGCGCCGGAGCCGCGTCTTCGCCCCAGAGCTGGCGCAGCAGCCTGTTCTTGAGCGCTGCGCGGGCCTCCTGGCGGCCGCTGTAGCCTGGTCCGGGCTCTCCCGCCGGGTCGCAGCCCGCGCACGGGAAGATGACATCGAGCAGGTGCAGGCAGCGCTTGCCCGCGGCAAAAAGCCTGTCGCGGCACATGGCGCAGGAGGCCAGATAGTCGCGCTTGCACTCCCCGGCGCGTCGCGCGGCCACGGTTTTCGACAGCGGCGCGTCCACCTGGGCCATGAGCCCGCCGAAGCCGCAGCATTCGGTGAGCTCACCGGACAGGGGCAGTTCCTTGAAGGGCACGCCCAGCCGGGTAAGGATGGAGCGGACGGAGGCGCGGAACCGGGTGTCCTCCCGCGCGGTGCAGGGGTCGTGCAGGGCCACGGAGGGCCGGGGCAGGAGCCCCATGCCCGGCAGGGGCATGTTGTCCAGGGTTTCCCACAGGGACACGGCCTCCAGCCCTGGCGCGGACTCCTGGAACACCGGCAGCCGGAGCACGGACAGACAGCTGGAGCAGGCGGCGATGATGCGCGGCTTGCCCAGGCTCTCCCACTGCGTCACGAAATCGGCCACCGTCTGGCGAAACAGTTCGGTCTCGCCGGACCAGTGCGCCGGGATGCCGCAGCAGCGCAGCATGAGGCCCACGCCGCCGCTCATGTGCGAGCGCAGGAAGGCGTAAGTGGTCTCCACGTGGTGCGGGTGCGAGGCCGCCAGCTGGCAGCCGGGGAAGAAGACGTAGTCGCAGCTGGACGACTGCGGGTCGCGGCGCGTGAGGGCGCAGTCCGGGCCGCTGGCCGCGGCCATGTCTTCCAGGGCGAACTCGTGGGCCGAGGGCGGCATGGCGCCCCGCGCCACCATGTCCTGGCGGGCGGTGAGGCACAGCTCGGCCATGGCGAAGCCCTCCGGGCAGACCTTGGCGCACAGGCCGCACAGGCTGCACGAATTGATGAGCTTGTTCGCCAGATGCTGCCCTTTGACGATGGCCGCGTTGTTGTAAATCTGCCGGGCATAGGTCTTGGGGTAGCCTTTGTGCTTTTCCAGAAAGTCGCACACCCGCACGCATTCCAGGCACTGGCAGTTCAGGCAGCGCTCCGCTTCGGCGCGGGCCTCCTGCGGCGTGTAGTCCTGGCCCGCTGGAGTGACGCGCGCTGCCGGGGCCACGCCGTGCAGGCTGGTGAACAGCCGTGTGGTGCTGGTGCCCTCGCGCTCACGCGAGGCCGTGAGCGATGCGCCGGAAAGGTGCCGGTCCAGCGACGAGGCGGCGCGCCTGCCGTCGGCAGCGGCGTCGATGGCCCGGAAGCCGCCCGCGGCCTCGGGCCAGCCACCCAGGAACAAGCCTGGGGCGGCATCCGCCAGGGTCACGGCGTCAATGGCCTGCCTGGCCGGATAGTCGGAGTCGGTTTGCGCGCTCCAGCCCCATTCCAGGAACACGGCGCGGCCATCGGCCAGGGCCTTGTCCCGCATGGCGCGGGCGTCGGCGGGCGTTTCATCCAGCGCCAGGCCAAGGGCCTTGAGCGTTTCCACTTCGCGGTCCAGGGCATCCATGGGCAGCAGTGCGGCGGGCAACTGGCGCAAAAAACCGCCAAGGGGGTGGCCCAGGGTGCACAGCGTGACGCCGTAGCCTTTTTTCAGCAGATCCCAGGCGCAGGTCAGGGCAGCCAGACCACGGCCAAGAACGAGGGCGTTGGCGGACTTGCCCGGCAGGCGCAGGGGCTTCAGGCCAGGCTTGCCGTGCAGGATGGCGTAGCGCTCCAGCCGGCCCAGGGCCAGGCTTTCGCCCGCCTCGCGGCGTTTGCAGGGGGCCTCGCAGGGGGCCTCGCAGATGCGCCCCAGCACGCCGGGCAGGGGCAAGGTGCGTTCCAGCACTTTGCGCGCGCCGTCCGCGTCGGCCTTGGTGAGCAGGCCCAGGAAGGCGCGTCCGTCCACATGCAGCGGGCAGGCGGCCTGGCAATAGGGCAGTTCTTCTTGGATGCAGCGATTTTCCCACTGGCGCAAGGTGTGCTGTTCCATGATCCCTCCCGTGCGGAAAAATATGGGGCGGACGCGGTCAGCGTCCCACGTCCGCCCCTGAGGGTCAATGGTCGAGTTTCCGGCTACTTGGCCTTAAGGCCCGCCAACACCTTCTCCGGCAGGGCCGGCAGATGGGTGATGCGTACGCCGCAAGCGTTGTAGATGGCGTTGATGATTGCCGCATGGGGAGCGGCCAGAGGCATCTCGCCCACGCCGGAGGCGCCAAAGGGACCATCGGGACGCGGGGTCTCCACGTAGATGATCTCCATGTCGTCGGGGATGTCCTTGATGTAGGGCAGGCCCGCGCCGGCGATGGTGGAGTGCTTCTTCAGGTCCTCGTAGTCCTCGGACAGGGCCAGGCCGACGCCCTGGGCCAAACCGCCGTAGATCTGGCCGTCGGTCACCAGCTTGTTGTTCACCTTGCCGATGTCGGACACGATGGTGATGCGTTCCACCGTGGTGGCGCCGGTGGCCAGCTCCACCGCAACCTCCATGAGGTACACGCCGTACATGTAGCAGCAGAACGGTTTGCCCTGGCCGTTGGCGTCGCATTCCTTGGCCGGGGCGGACCACTTGCCGCGCACCTTGGTTTCAATCTTCTCCGCCACCATCTCGTTGTAGGTGCGGTAGCCGCCGCCGGGCTTCTTCATGGCGGCGATGAGGTTTTCGCAGGCCACCTTGATGGCCTGGCCGGTGACCACCTGGGAGCGGCTGCCGCCGGCGGGACCGGAGTTCGGGGCCTTGCTCGTGTCGTTCATGACCAGGTGGATTCTGCTCGGCGCAAGACCCAGCGGCAGCAGGGCCTCGTGGGCGGTGCCCAGGGTGCCCGCGTCCGCGCCTTGGCCGTGGTCCTCCCAGCAATTGTAGATGGTCACGGTGCCGTCGGGCATCAACTCGGCATCGACCTCGGAGGAGTCCGGGCCGTCCAGGCCGGAGCCATACACGCCGATCGCCACGCCCACGCCGCGCTTGACGGCGGCGGTGGAGGCGGCCTTGGCGCGCTTCTTGGCTTCCTCGTACTTGGGCCGCAAGATGTCGATCATCTGCGGCAGGCTGTAGACCTCAGGGTCCTGGCCCGTGGGGGTGGTGGAACCCTTGCGGTAGGCGTTCTTGTGGCGCAGCTCCAGCGGGTCCATGCCGAGCTTCTCGGCCAGTTCGTCCATCAGCACTTCAGAGGGGAACTCGATTTCGGGCGCGCCATAGCCGCGGAAGGCCGAGCCCCAGGCGTGGTTGGTGCACACCGTGCGGCCCTCGCCCCGGATGTTGGGGATGTCGTAGCCCGCGCCCGCGAACTGCGCGCCGCGCAGGGTGAGCAGGTCGCCGAATTCCGAGTAGGGGCCATGGTCGCAGGTCCAGTCGCTTTCCATGGCCAGCAGCTTGCCGTCCTTGCTGGCGGCGTACTTGAGGTTGGTCCAGAAGGGCGAGCGCTTGCCGGTGTAGTTCTGCTGCTGCTGGTAGTTGTAGCGCAGGTGCACCGGGCGGCCCGTGGCCAGGGCGGCCACGCCCACAAGGGCCTCCATGGTGGGGCTGAACTTGTAGCCGAAGGTGCCTCCGGCGCCGTTCTGCACCATCACCAGCTTTTCGGGCTCAACGCCCAGGCCGGGGGCGATCATGTACAGGTGCAGGTGCAGGCCGATGGACTTGGAGTGGATGACCAGCCGGCCTTCCTCGTCGGTGTAGGCGAAGCCCACGTCCGGTTCGATGGGCAGGTGCGGCTGGCGGGAGGTGTAGAAGCTGTCCTCCACGGTGACCACGTCGGCCTTGGCGAAGATGGGCGCGGTGTCGTCGCCCTTGGCGATCTTCTGCGTGTAGTACACGTTGGGCGTGCCCGGGTGGATTTCGATGGCGTCCTCGGCCATGGCCGCCGGGGCGCTCATGTAGGCGGGCAGCTCTTCCAGAGCCACCTTCACCTTGGCTGCGGCCGCGCGGGCGTTCTTCTCGGAATCCGCGCAGACGATGGCGATGGCGTCGCCGAACTGGAAGATCTTCTCGTCGGCCAGGATGGGACGGTCCCAGCCGTCGCCCTTGTTGGTGGGGAAGGTGATGAGCCCGGTGATGCGGTTCTTGCCCTTCACGTCCTTGTGGGTCAGCACGCTGTGCACGCCGGGCATTTTCAAAGCCTCGGAGGCGTCGATGCCCTTCAGGTTGGCGTGGGAGACCTCCGCCTGGACCAGGGCCAGGTGCAGGGTGTTCTTGGGCATCTTGTGCGCCAAATCCGCGCCGAAGTCCCAGGTGCCGGTGACCTTGGCCACGGCGCTGGGGCGCGGGAAGTTGGTGCCCCAGATGCGGCCGTCGGCCGGGAGCTTGAATTGCAGGTCCGCTATCTTGAGTTCGCCGCGCAGCACGCGGGCGGCGTCCATGACGGCATCGGTGAGGGGCTTGTAGCCCGTGCAGCGGCAGGCGTTCTTGTGCTTCTGGAACCATTCGCGCACGTCGGCGCGCGTGGGGTTCTTGTTGGTGTCCAGCAGTGCCTTGGCCGAAACGATGAATCCGGGCGAGCAGAAGCCGCACTGGGCGGCGCCGTGCACCATCCAGGCGACCTGAACGGCATGCAGCGAATCCACGGAGCCCACGCCTTCGATGGTCGTTATCGCCGCGCCGTCGGGCACGCGCTTCATTTTGGTGATGCAGGAGCGGACCACCTTGCCGTCCAGGATGACGCTGCACGCGCCGCACTGGCCCTGACCGCAGCCCACCTTGACGCCGGTGAGCATGAGCTGTCCGCGCAGCACATCCGCCAGCGAGTCTTCAGGGTCCACCACCAGGGGGCGCGGAATCCCGTTGACGTTGAGCACCATCTTAAGCATAGCCGTCCTCCTTGCCTTTTGGCGTTTATAGACGAACAGGGGGCATCGTGTTCCCGGCCGGTCCTCCGTGGATCGGTCAGGCCCCTTTGCCGAATGGGCAGATGGGAAAACGGCACTCGGCGCATGCGGAGCAGTATCCGCCATGGCCAAGGGCCGCGATGTCGTCGCGGGTGAGGCGGTCTCCGGCCAGAAGCCGGGGCACCACCAGGTCGAAGATGCTGGATTTGTAGTACATGACGCAGCCCGGCAGGCCCAGAATGGGCACTGAGCCGATGTAGCCCAGAAGAAACATGGCTCCAGGCAGCACCGGCGCGCCGTAGCATTCGATGCTTGCCCCGGCGGCGCGGATGGCGGCTGGGGTGCGGTCGTCCGGATCCACGGACATGCCGCCCGTGACCACGAGAAAGTCCGCGCCCAGGGCCAGCAAAGCCTGGATGGCCTTCACGGTCATGTCTTCGTCGTCGGAGACGAGAAGCTGACGGAACACCTCGCTGCCGAGGCTGGCGAACTTCTGGCGCACCACGGGACCGAAGCCGTCCTTGACGCGGCCTTTGAAGACCTCGCTCCCGGTGGTCACCACGCCCACGCGGCGGCGCTGGAAGGGTTTGATCTGAATGAGGGGCCCAGCGGCGCAGGTGTCCTCGGCCCGGCGGACCTTGGCTTCCTCGATGACCAGCGGGGTGATGTGCACCCCGGCCAGATTCTGGCCCGCGCGCACCTGCTGGTTGCTGTGCAGGGTGGCCATGATCAGGTCATCCAGTCCGTTGAGCTGCCGCAGGCGCTGCGCGTCCACCTTAAGCAGACCGTCCGTGCCCGCGCTCAAGGTGACCTTGCCCTCGGCCGGCGTTCCCAGGACTATACCCGGCCCGGCCACGGCGTGGGCCACGCGCAGGGCCGCTTCTTCCTCATGCACCAGTCCTTCGGCCAGGTCGAAGACGTAGAGGTGCTCCTTGCCGACCGTCAGCAGGCGCTCCACGTCCTCCGGTCGGATGATGTGCCCCTTGCGGAACAGCGGCCCTTTGCACTGGCCGGGGATTATCTGGGTAATGTCGTGGCAGAGAACGGTGCCGATGGCATCGTGAACAGAAAGTTCTCGCATCCGAGTCGAGCAGCCCATGACCAAGCCCTTTGCCGCCGGAATCGAAGGCGGCCTGTCCGGAAGGGGGGTGCGGATGATGGCCTGATAAATCTCCTGGAACTGTCTCGTATTGTGTCTAAATCGACACAACAAGTCAAAGGAAGAATTATGAGGAATGGGAAATTTTTCTCAAGCGCGTGAAACCGGTATCCCGATGTCGCGGATCAACCAGGGACAGGCAAGGCGGGCGGGAGGATCAGGAGTGGTTCAGGCCGGTGGTGTATTCTTCTTGGCGGGCAGGCTGAACCTGCTCCAGGAGAGCCTGGCCACAGGTCTTCAACCGTTCCACAAGGGCTTCGTCGGCTCCCAGCCCGCAAAAGGGAAGGCAGGGCGGGCAGGCTTTGTCGGAGGTGGCGGCGGTGCGTGCGGTGTTCTTCGTGTTCATGGCGGCCCTCGGCTATGGCAAGAGTGATTGTTATGTCACCCTTGGCATAACATTGTGCGCCAGTCAAGCGGGGACGCGAGTTTTTGGCTTCTTGCCGAGGGATGCGGAGGAGCGGATCGGGCGGTTGCGCGCCGTTATGCGCGCCGCAGGCCGGGGCCAAGGGCCTGCAGCCTGTCCGAAAGGGGCTGCGGCGGCAGATTCAGGGCCAGCAGCTGCGGCTGGCTGTTCTGCGGGAACGCCAGGATGTTCAGGGCCGCATACTCCTGGCCTAGGCTGAAGAGCCGCTCCAGGGGCAGGCCGATGGCTTGGCAGATGAGTGCCCGGTTGATGCCTGCGTGGCCCACCACGAGCAGCGGGCCGCTTGAGTGGGTGAGAATGCCGCGCAGGCCGTTCCAGGCGCGCTCCTGCGCCTGGGCGAAGCTTTCCCCGCCAGCCGGAACGGTGTTGGCCAGATCCGCACCGCGGCGCTCGTATTCATCGGGGAAGCGGCCCTTCACCTCCGCCACGCTGAGGCCCTGCCACTGGCCCAGATTGATCTCGCGCAGGCTGTCCAGCGGTTGCGCGGCAAGCGGGTGTGCTCCAGGGCCGCCTTGGCCCAGGATGATGTCTGCCGTTTCTGTGCAGCGGCGCAGGCTGGAGCAGTAGACTCCCGCGAGGGGAACGTTCTGCAGCGCCTCGCGCCAGTAGTTCGCTTGGCTGCGGCCCAACTCGGTGAGCGGAAGGTCGCGTTGGCCCACGAACCGGCGGGGGTTCGTTTGGGGTATTTCGCCGTGGCGCAGCAGGAGCACTATGGGCATGAAGCGCCCTCCCGGTGGTCGTGTGCCGCCAGTGTAAAACCTTTGCGCCATGCCTGTCGAGTGCGCAGGGGCACACCAGCCGGCTGAAATTTTCGCTGCGGGTCAGCGTCTTCTGTACGATGGAGCTGGCGAGATTTTTTCTGTGTGATATGCGATAAGCGATTATATTATTTGAAACAGTAAAAATGATTTGACACCACTGGAATGATCGACGAAATGGAGTATCTGATCTGAGGAAAGGCATCGTTATTCTGTGAATGAACAAGAGGATGATGTTATGTATTTTGTCTGTATGTGTTGATGTGCGTGAGATGAAGGGCTGCTCAAATCAACTATTTCACTTTAGTGTTGTAGCAAAACTTTGGTTGGCATAATAGAGTGTCGTTTTTGATGTCTTTGCACTCTTTGAGGAGAACTTGAATGCAGAATTCCGCTTTAGTGGCCTCCGTAACACCTCGCAAGGTTGTGGTTTTTGGCGGGGATGGCTTTCTTGGCTCGCATTTTGTCGATGCGCTTGCGGCGCAGGGGCACGAGATCACGGTTTTCGGACATTCCAGGCCCAACGGCAGCGGGAATCTCGTCCACCTGGAGGGCTGCTTCCGGCGTGTTGTCGGCGAATTTTCCGATGAGAAGGCGGTTGCAGCAGCGCTGAAGGGCCAGGATGTCGCCGCGGACTTCATTTTGACTTCCACGCCGGTGAGCAGCTGGGAAGAGCCCTTGCGGACCACTGAGACGGACCTGGGGCCCACGGTTCGGTTTTTTGAGCTCTGCGTCGAGCAGGGCGTGCGCAAAGTCCTCTTCTCTTCATCCGGGGGATCGCTGTACGGCCCGCACCACGGCCCCACCGACGAGAACACCCTGACGCGCCCCTTCAATCCCCATGGCATCGTGAAGTTGTGTTGTGAGCATTTTTTGAGTTATTTCAGGGTAAAATCTGGTCTCGCCTCGGACTGCTACCGCATTGGCAACGCCTATGGCCCACGCCAGCCCCTGGACAGGACCCAGGGCGTGGTCGGCGCCTGGATTGGGTGCATTCTGGCCGGGCAGCCCCTTGAGGTTTACGGAGACGAGAGCACTTTGCGCGACTATGTCTCCGCCCTGGACGCGGCGCAGCTCATGACAAGCTCCCTGGCCGACCTCGATTCCACGGACACCTACAACCTGGGCACCGGGCACGGCACGTCGATCCTCGAGCTGCTTGAAATCTTCAAGGAAGTTTCGGACCGGCCCTTCGAATATCATGTTCACCCCAGGCGACCCTTGGACAACCCCAGCGCCATCCTTTTGAGCGGCAAGCTCTTGGAACGTTTTCCCGGCTTCACTTTCCGCGACTTGCGGCAGGGCATCCGTGAGAGTTTCGACTGGGCCAAGAAGCGCATGTAGTCCGCCAGAGAGCCTTCGGGCGGCCTCAAAAAGCGCCAATGAAAAAGGGCTTACGGTGAAAACCGTAAGCCCTTGTCTTTGCTGGTCGGGATGACTGGATTTGAACCAGCGGTCTCCGCGTCCCGAACGCGGCGCTCTACCAGGCTGAGCCACATCCCGTTTGTCGAGACGTCGGCTTTTAGCTGAATCAAAACCAAAAGGCAAGGGGCTCGCGTCAGGTGACTGCATTTTTGCGCAATTCCTTTGCAGCGCCTCTGCGTTGGACAATTACATTTTTTTATGCAATTCTTAAGTATTATTTGTGCGGTGGCGACGCTTACGCCGAATTGAACCTCGCCAGCCCATTTAAAGGAGCACTTCGTGATCAAGGTTGTTGTCGTCGATGACTCGGCGTTCATGCGCAAAGCCATCAGCACCATGCTTGCCAAGGATCCGGAGATTGACGTTGTGGCCACGGCCCGCGACGGTGAAGAAGGGCTCGAACTCATTCGCAAACACAATCCCGATGTCGTCACCTTGGACATCGAGATGCCGCGCATGGACGGTCTGACCGCGCTGCGACATATCATGATGGAGATGCCGCGCCCGGTGCTCATGGTCAGCTCGCTGACCAGCGAGGGAGCCGAGGCCACGCTCAAGGCCCTCGAATTGGGAGCCGTCGACTTCATTCCCAAGCAGCTTTCCAAGGTCTCGCTGGATATCGTCAAAATCGAGGCCAACCTCATCGCCAAGGTCAAGGTCGTGGCCTCGCGCAAGCTCATGCACTCCCGGCCATCCTCCAGCGCGTATGCCCGCGCGCCGGTCACAACACCCGCCGCCGCCAGGCCCGGCCTCAAGCCCTCCACTTGCGCTCCGGGCGCTCCGGGCGCCGCAGTCGCCACTCCTGGCGGCACGGTCAAGCGCGACGTGGTGGTCATCGGCGTTTCCACGGGCGGCCCGCCCGCGGTGCAGAAGGTTCTTTCGGCCTTGCCCGCGAATTTTCCGGCCAGCATCGTCATTGCGCAGCATATGCCCCAGGCCTTCACCGGGCCCTTTGCCAAGCGTCTGGACGGGTTGTGCAAAATCAGCGTGAAGGAGGCCGAGCCCGGCGACCGCCTGAAGGCCGGATGCGCCTTTGTCGCTCCCGGCGGCAAACACCTTCTGCTCAAGCAGCTGGTGAGCCGCGTGGACCTCGAAATCAGCACCGAGCCCGCCAGCGCGCTGTATAAACCCTCGGCCAACGTGCTCATCACCAGCGCCGCAGAGGCCATCGGCCGGCGTGGCCTTGGCGTCATTCTTACCGGCATGGGCAATGACGGCATGGAGGGAATCCGCGCCCTGAAGCAGAAGGGCGGGCGCGCCCTGGCCCAAAGCGACGCCACCTGCGTTGTGTACGGGATGCCAAAGGCGATCGTTGATGCTGGACTTTCAGATGAGATTGTTGATATTGATGACATGGCCCAGGCCATTATGAATAATTTGTACATGTAAGTTGCGCGGTGCGCGGTGGGGACGAGACCTGCTGTTTCCACTGGTTGGACAAGACCCTGGAGGGGTTCAAGCCGATGACTGACTGCAAAGAAATCTTGGCGATGCTCAAAAGCTCAGAGACGGACGTGCTGCGCGAGGGGGCCTATCTGGCTGGGGAGGCGCATTGCGAGGACGCGGTGCCCATCCTTGTGGAGATGCTGAAAAGCAGCAACATCGGCGTCCAGGAATCCGCCGATAACGCCATCCGCAAGATCGGCGGCAAGGAGGCTGTCACCGGCGTCATTCCCCTGCTGCGTTCCGACGACGCGCCCGTGCGCAACGGGGCCATGGACATTCTGCGCGCCCTTGGCAGCCAGGAGCTGCAATCCATCATTCCGCTGCTGAAGGAAGAAGACGTCGACATCCGCATCTTCGCCACAGACATTCTGGGCTCCGCCGGCAACGTCATGGCCGTGGCGCCGCTGTGCGACGCGCTGCTCAAGGACCCCGAGGTCAACGTGCGCTACCAGGCGGCCGTGAGCCTGGGCGACCTGGGCATGCCCGAGGCCGCAAAGTGCCTGAACCAGGCCATGCGCGACGAGGAGTGGGTGCAGTATTCGGTCATCGAGGCCTTGGCCAAGATCCGCCATTCCAGCTCCATCGACGCCATGGTCAAGGCCATGAGCCACTCCTCCGAGCTGGTGGTCTCCATGATCATCGACGCCCTGGGCGACATGGGCAACGTCAAGGCCGTGTCGCTCTTGCTCAACCGCATGGAGTCCTCGCCCACGGCCTTGCGCAATAAAATTGTCAAGGCCATCGTGAAGATTCTGGGCGCCAAGCTCGTGAACCTGCTGCCCAAGGACGCCCGCGAGAACTTCCGAGAATATCTGCTCGTCGCCCTAGAGGATGAGGAGGTGGAGGTCCAGGACGCCGCCATTCTCGGCCTGGCCGTCATGGGCGGCGACGACGCCGCCGCCGGAGTGTTCGCCATCGCCGCCAAGCTCGACCCGGACCAGGACCAGGACCGGTTGGAGCATATCTTGGACAGTTTGGCGCAAATGGGCGTTACCGCCGTATTGAAGAACGCCCTGCGCAACGACGATGTCCAGGCGGCCCTCATCGCCGTCGAGACCTTGTCGCGCGTCTCCTCGCCCGAGGTGGAGGCCGTGCTGGTCAACGCTTTCTGGCAGAACCCCATTGCCGTGCAGCGCAACATCGTGGCCGTGCTTTCGCGCATTGCCAGCGCGGGCAGCGTGGATTTCTTCATGGACCTTCTGACCAAGCACGCCGACGGCAAGGTGCTCAAGTCCGCCGCCCACTTCCTGGGCCAGACCCTGCACTATGCCCCGGCTTCAGAGGCCTTGTTCGAACTTTTGGAGCATCAGTACGACGATGTGAAGGAGGCCGCGCTGGAGGCTTGCGTGGCCATCGGCGGCGAGGCCATGCAGGCGCACTTCCAGGGGCTGTACAAGGGGCTCGACCCCACCATGCGGCTCATGGCCGTGTATGCCCTGGGCAAAATCGACGCCGCCGCCAACCTGCAGTTGCTCAAGTCCGCCTTGGAGGACGAGGCCCCGGAAATCCGCAAGCACGCCCTGGAGGCCTTGGCCACCCTTTGCTACGAATCCAAGGTTTGGCTTGAAATTCTTCCGCCGCGCCTTTTGGATGAAAGCCGCGACGTGCGCCAGGCCGTGGTCGAAGTCATGGGCCAGTGCTACTGCCCGGATGTCATTCCCTATTTGCGCAATGCCTTGAACGACGACGACGACTGGGTCAAGGTGCGCGTGCTTGAGGTCTTGGGGCAAAAGAAGGTCGTGGAGGCCATTCCCGAGGTCATGACCCTTGTGGAGAATCCCAACAAGCTTGTGGCGCTGCGCGCCATAGAGTGCCTTGGCGCCATTGGGGGCACCGCGGCCTTTCAGGCCCTGCTGTCCATATCCAGCAGCGAGGACTCTGAATTGATGGAGGCCGCCGAGACCGCCATCGCCCAGATTCAGGAAGAACAGGAAAGGGACATCTAAATGGTCGCGCTTTTTTCCACCTCAGGGGCCGTTGGCACGGAACTCAAAATCAGTGACGCCGAGTTTATCCAGTTGCGCGACTTCATCTACGCGCAGTGTGGCATCTACGTTGCCGACAACCGCAAGTATTTGCTGGAGAACAGGCTTGCCAACCGCCTGAAGCTGCTGAATCTGAAGAACTTTGGCGAGTACTACCACTACCTCCAGTACGACACCAACAAGAAGACCGAGCTGACCAAGCTCTTCGAGGTCATCACCACAAACGAGACCAGCTTCTACCGCAACCCGCCGCAGCTCAAGGTTTTTCAGGAAAACATCCTGACCGAGGTCATTGCCGAGCTGAAGAAGAAGGGAGAAAAGAAGCTGCGCATCTGGTCGGCCGGATGCTCCACCGGCGAGGAGCCCTACACCCTGGCCATCATCGTGGCCGAGGTGCTGCGCGGCGAACTGGCCTCCTGGGACGTGCGCATTACGGCGAGCGACCTTTCCGAGCGCGTGCTGGAGGCCGCCCGCAAGGGGGTCTACAACGAGTATACCCTGCGCACCACGCCCAAGGAGATCGTCACCCGCTACTTTGAGAAGGAGGGCGAGAATTTCCGCGTCAAGCCGGAGCTCAAGCGGCTCATTTCCTTTGGCCAGCTGAACCTTTCCGACCGCGTCGCCCTCAAGCGGGTCGAGCGTTCGCAGCTGGTGTTCTGCCGCAACGTCATCATCTACTTCGACGACGAAATGAAGCGGAAGGTCATCGGTGCCTTTTACGACAACCTGTTGCCCAGCGGCTATCTGCTCATCGGCCACTCGGAATCGTTGCACAACATTACGCGCGCCTTCAAGCCCATTCATTATCCAGGGGCCATCATGTACAAGAAGGAGGCCTGATGCGCCTGCCCGCGTGTGCCTGCAACCTGAGAGCCGGGTAATTTTTTGAGCGCCAGGGTTCTTGCCATAGCGAACCAGAAGGGGGGGGTGGGCAAAACCACCACAACCCTGAACTTGGCCGCTGCCCTGGCCTTGTTGAACAAGCGGGTGCTGGTTATGGACCTGGACCCCCACGCCAACGCTTCGGTGCATCTCTCGTTTTTTCCGGAGACGCTGCAAGCCACGGCATATGATCTTTTCCAGGCGGAGAAAGCGGACGAGGCGCTGTTCGCCACCGTCCTCAAGACGGGCTTGAGCGGAGGCTTCGACTTCGTGCCCGGCCACATCCGGCTCTCGGAGCTGGAAGTGGACTTGAAGGAGCGCAAGAACAAGGGGCTCATCCTTTCCGAGGCGCTCGCCCAGCGGCGCGAGGCATACGACTATGTCCTGCTGGACTGCCCGCCGCATGTGGGCATCCTTTTGGTGAACGCCATCGTGGCGTCTGACATGGTGCTTATCCCCATACAGACCGATTTTTTGGCCCTGTATGGAATCCGGCTCCTCTTCGACACCATCCGGCTTTTGAACCGGGTGCTGCCGGCTCCGGTGCGCTACATGGCCCTGGCCACCATGTTCGACCAGCGCACAGCGGCTTGCAGGAACATATTACGGCTCATGCGCAACAAGCTGGGCGAACGCGTGTTTGAGACGGTGATCCATTTCGACACCAAGTTCCGCGAATCAAGCGCAGGGGGCAAGGTCATTTACGAGGTAGACCCGAAGGCACGCGGGGCAGTGGAATACATGCAGCTGGCAAAAGAGATAGACGCACATGAAAACGCCTGAACAATATTTTGTCGATGACGTCCGTCTGCCTGATGTGGACGATTCTGGCCGGGCGCTCACCAACGCCGAAGAGGCCTTTTTGGACAAGTACCTTGGCATGGAGCGCGACAAGGTTCTCGCCCAGGCCACGCGGGTTGATCCCCGCGGCGAGGACGTTGTGGCGGGCCTTGCGCCCGGCGGCGACCAGGCCACCGGCGAGGAGCACTCCGACGAGAAGATGCGCACGCAGTCGGAAATTCGGCTGGTGAGCTTTTCGCTGCTTGGACGGGAATACGCCCTGCCCATCACGGTGATCCAAGAGGTCATCCGGTACGTCAAACCGACCAAGCTGCCCACCGCGCCGCCGAGCATCGCGGGCATCGTCAACCTGCGCGGGCGCGTCACGCCTTTGGTGAGCCTGCGCCTTCTGCTGGGCATTCCGGGTGAGCAGGAGGACCGGTTCATCGTCATCTGCCGGCACCGCGGTTTGCAGATTGGACTGATGATCGGCGCGGTCTCCACCATGTACAGAGCTGGCGGAGACGATCTGGAGTGGAATGTGGAGGCCAATGTCGGCGTCAATGCGCACCTGCTTATGGGCCTGTACAAAACCGGTGAAAAACTCATCAGCATCCTGTCCATCGACAACCTGGTCCAGGTCGTGTTGCAAGGGGGAAGGACACATGCCTAAACATATTCTGATTGTGGACGATTCTAAGACTGTAAGGAATCTTGTGGCCTTCATCATGAAAAAGGAAGGCTTCAGGGTCACCACGGCGGAAGACGGGCTGGATGGCCTGGAAAAGCTCTACGCTGCGGAGCAGGTGGACCTCATCGTGAGCGATGTGAACATGCCGCGCATGGATGGGTTCACCTTCATCAAGAACGTCCGCGAGCAAGAAGTCTACCGGGACATTCCCATCATTGTCCTGTCCACAGAAGGCCAGGACAAGGACATCGAGACCGGACTGACGCTCGGGGCAAACCTCTACATGGTCAAGCCCGCGCAGCCGGAGAAGATGGTCCGCAACGTGAAAATGCTCCTGGGGTGATTTTCGCCGTGTTTGAAAACTGGCGGCGCGCCCGACCCCGGCGCAATGGCTTGTCGGAATGCGGAAATATGAGAGCAGGCAGGTAGCTGAATGAGCCAAGATTACCTTGATCCAGAAATCCTTACAGACTTCTTCGTGGAAGCAAAGGAGCACCTGGAGACCATTGAGCCGAATCTGCTCCGGCTGGAGAAAAGCCCCGAGAATCTCGGCCTTCTGAACGAGATTTTTCGACCGATGCACTCTCTCAAGGGCGCCTCGGGCTTTCTTGGCTTGCATAAAATAAACGGCTTGGCCCACAAGGCCGAAAACATTTTGGACGAGCTGCGCCAAGGCGCCATGGCCGTGAACTCCGAGATCATGGACATCATCTTGTCCGCCACCGATGCGCTGCGCACCATGGTGGACAACCTGGAGAACAGCGGCCAGGAAGGCGAGGTGGACACTTCCAGCATCATTGGACGCATCGAAAGCGCTTTGGCTGGCGAACACTCCACGCCCCAGGCGCCCGCCGCCGACGAACCGGCTGCCGAGACGGAAGCCGATGCCATAAGCGAATCCGCCGAAGAAGCGCTTGGTCTGGAGCCGGCAGCCGATGCCGAGCCCATCGCTGAGACCTTTGCCGAACTCGCGGGCGACGAAGGCGGTGCAGCAACGCCCACCAGTCCGCTGACCATCCGCTGGCAGAACGTCGTGTTCGAGCCCGGCCCCGGTTTCGATTCCACGGCCTACGCGCTGACCACAGTGGGCGATGGGCACCTGACTGACTTTCTTGAGGAAGCCCGCGACCTTGTCGGCAACCTCAACCAGGGGCTTCTGGAACTGGAGAAGAATCCCGACACCAGCGGCGATCTCGTCAACGATATTTTTAGATATTTCCATAATATC
>Ga0209373_10001409_pt1 | contig 28410 bp, 31 predicted proteins | sample Higcelweek5metaG_FD_187173 | JGI IMG/M metagenome (GOLD analysis project Ga0209373, IMG submission 187173) | Freshwater pond sediment microbial communities from the University of Edinburgh, under environmental carbon perturbations - High... | ecosystem: Environmental > Aquatic > Freshwater >... | reverse complement strand
TTTTTATCAATAGTATGAACATCGACAACAGCGAGTTTGTTTAAGTTTCCTTTTTTTGAGGCAACTCGGGTGTCGTTGATTTTTGATCCAATCTCAATCCGAAATGCCATTTGAGGTAAGTATATATGAGCGATAAAAAAAATGAAACTAGAAATATAAAGTTGTTATAATAGGTTTATGAATTACAAAGACACGTCTTTGGGGAAGGATTATCTGACTTTGGCAGAAATTCCTGATTTATTGAAAGAACAGATGAGTTTGTTTACTGGTGAGAATGTGACTCAACAAGAGATGGAAGAATTTAATTCTGACAGAGCTTTGGATTTATTAAGACAAAATGAGGGGGCTGAAGTGTTGACAGTTGATTTGGGAGGAGACAAAGTAACCAGAATTTTTTGGAAAATAGTGGACGGCCGTTTGATGCCTGATGTAGATTCAATAAAAAAAATAAAAAAAATAGATAAAGGGGCAAACTATACTACTTTTTTTGAAGAAGCTGCTGATGAGGCGAAAGAAAGGAATATAAATGTAGCGATTTCTTTTGCCGGACCATTGAGTGGAACTTGTCCTCAGGGAATCCCTAACGCAACTGATTTTAAAGCTGATTTGGATAGAAAATATAATGGGGACTTTGCTAATCTTTTCCCTACTTTAAAGGCAGTAAATAATGATGCTCAGGCAGGAATTAAAACGGCAGCGATTGCCGCTAGAAGAAGTGGAAAATTAAAAGAAAATGGGGCTTTGGAATTTGTAATTGATGGCGGTGGTTTTGGGTTAGCATTTATTAAAGGAAATAAAATAATAGCGACTGAAGTGGGACATACGAAGTTGGTCGATGAACTTAATTGGAATAAACAAACAACTCCATGTGGTTTGTTTGGTCGAAATTATGTTTGTTTGGAAAGAGTAGCAGCAAGTGGAGCTGGAGTGGAAAGTATTTATAGACAATTAACTGGAGAAACTTTGAGTGGGATAGAAATAAGTGATAAATATCAAAATGGAGATGAATTGGCCAGAAAACTTTATGAAAATTCTGCTTTACTTTTGGCTCATGGAATAATTGGAGTGGCTAATATAAACAATTTAATGCAAACCTCAGGTGATACTGTAATTGCTTATCATGGTGGTGGGTTTCGAGTGGCCGGAATAATGGATCGGGTAACTCAAATAATAAGCAAACAAAGAGGAGACCAGCCAACATTATTTACTGATGATATTAGTATCAATGCTTGTGCTGAGGGAGTAGCAATTGCGGCTTTTTACAAAAATGACTAAAAATATTTTTGGTTTAACTGGAGGAATTGGGAGTGGAAAAACTACTTTGGCAAATTTTTTAACAAAAATAGATAAGAATATTGAAGTGTTTGATTGCGATCAGATAGCCAAAGAAATAATGGCAGAGGAGGCAAAAAAAAGCGGAATAGTTTTTAATAGAAAAAAGATAGCGGAAATTATTTTTAATAACCCAATAGAAAAAGAAAAAGTAGAAAAATTAATTCATCCTAAAGTCTGGCAAAAACTTGATGAAGTAATTAAAAAATCTAATGAAAATTCAATTATTTTAGTGGAATCAGCCATATTATTTGATATAGGTAAAGAAAAAGATATTCCAAATATAATTGCTACTATTTGTAATTTAGACGAAAGAAAAAAACGAATAAGAACAAGAAATAATTGGAGTGAGGCGGAAATTGAGGCCAGAATTAAAAACCAAATAAGTGATGAAACTTTAGTTAAAAAAGCAACGGTGATAGTAGATACTAATTGCAGTTTGGATCAGTTGAAAGAAAAATCAGAAAAATTGTATCGGATATTAACAAACTGGAAAAACGAAAAATTGACTCTGTAGTTTATTTATTTTTTTGAACAATATGATCCAAAACAGCTGATGGGACATATTTGGCCAAAGTTTTTTCCCAACCAGTGGGACCGATAAGACCTTTGATCATACTGGAGCTGATTTCACATAATTCACGAGGTGGTATAAGGAAAACACTGGTAATGTTTTGATCAATATCTTGATTGATATTGCACATCCCCTGTTCATAAACAAAATCGGTTTGACTGCGAGTGCCTCGAAGAATAAAATTAGCCCCAGCTTCACGGGCAAAATCGACTAAATATTTATTATCATAATTTGTAAAACTAACATTATCTAAGCCGGTGACAGATTGACGAAGCATAGCCAAGCGTTCTTCAACAGAAAAAGTAGATTTTTTGTCAGGATTGGTGCCAATAGCGACAATAAGTTGGTCAAAAATTGAAGCTCCTTTTTGGATCATCCATAGATGACCATTGGTAGGAGGATCAAAACTACCTGCATAAACAGCAATTCTTGGTGTATTCATTGATAGTTGATTTTAACATTAGTAATCTAAATAATTAAATTTTAAGGGCAAAACCAACGATTAAACCAATTGTGGTAGTTAGACCACCAATAAGGAGCATTTCAAAGGCACTGCGCCAGATATGATTGGCAAATAATTTGGCTTTGAGAAAACCAAGTAAAAATAAACCAAGAAAAGCGAAGGAGACAGACAAAAGAGAAGTTAGTGGTGGAGCAGTAAAAAATATGGGGGCAATTGGAATAAATCCACCAATAAGATAAGAGAAAAACATCAACAATGTCCCAACCATAAGGCTGTCTTGATGATGACTGGTTGGTAATTCATGGACAGATTTTTCACTAAGATATTGACCAGCAGCCATCGATAAAGCTTCAACTGAAATAGCAACTAAGGCGGAAAGAATGATAAATTGTTTATTGCTAACCCCCGCGCTAATACCAACGACAATACCAGTGGTAGAAACTAAGGCGTCTTGAAAACCAAAAATCGAACTACGAAAATAATCGGGATTAATTTTAAGAGACATAATTAATATTAACAAAAATGTGTAAAATTCCAATCATTGTGATACCTATTAGATTATATTAAAATCACTTCATGCCTTATTATATTTACGCTTGGATAGGAACAATTTTACTGGGATTTTATGCGATTATTGCCAAATTAACGGGAAAATATAAGATTACCAATCCATCTCAATTTTCTTTTTTTGCCACTTTATTTGGAGGATTTATTACTATCAGTCTAGCCTTGTTTAATGGGGCTGGTTGGCCAAAAAATTGGACATTTATTATTTTGGCCGGCTTGTCTTTGGCAATTAGTAATTTAATTTATCTGGTAGTCGTCAAAAAATTAGATATCACAATCCTTTCCCCGTTGTTTAACTTAAAATCGGTGATTACGGTGTTGCTGGGGTATTTTTTCTTGGGGGAAATATTGACGACCAGAATGATTTTTTTGATAGGAATGATAACTATAGCAGGAGTGTTTGCCACCATGGATGAAAGATTTAGCCCAAAATCATTTTTAAATAAAAATATTATGTTGGGAATATTTTTAATGTTTTTTGTTTCAATTCAAGTACTTTTGATTAACCGAGCGATGAGCCAAAATGATTATTGGACTGGAATGATGTGGATGGTAATTGTGTCGATTATTTTTTCTTTTGGAATAAATTTTCCTAGATTTTATAAAGATCTAAAAAAGACAAAAATCAAAGATTACAGCGGAGTGGTGTTGCTGGCAATTTTTGGCGGTTTAAGTGATTTGGCAGTATATAAGGCTTTCGAAGGGAATGTGGGCGTGTCGACAATAATTTTTAGTTTGCCCGTATCTATGGTATTGTCGTTGTTTTTTGTTTTTTGGAAACCAGATTTATTGGAAAAACATACATTTAAAGTTTATATGGTGCGATTTGCGGCAGCAGTGGTGATGATTTTGGGCGCAATGGGTTTATCGAAATAAGACAATTTATCTTTTGGGAAACCAAGGGATAAAAACAGATACACGACTTTGATATTTTTTGAATTCGGGATTTTGAGACATTTTATTTTCCAAAAGCGGGATGCCAGAAACTTGAGTAATTAAATAAGTGATAGTAATAGGGCCAATAATTGACCACCAATTTTGAGAGAAATTTAAATTTAATAACCAAATTCCCCACCAAAGACAACTTTCACCAAAGTAATTGGGATGGCGACTGACAGACCAAAGGCCTGATTGCATAATTTTACCTTTATTTTTGGCATCTGAAATAAACTTTTTGAGTTGAGCATCAGCGGTAGATTCAAATGTGAAACCAAAAATCCAAACTAAAATTCCCAAATAATTAAACCAGTAAAAATTGTTTTGGGAAAAAATATAAGAAAAAGAAATTAACCAAAGTAAAAAGCCTTGAGTGATAAACACCTTAATATAGGTATTTTTTTTAAATTGTTGGTAACGATAATCTTCTGGTCTATTTTTATTCCTTTTATAAATATGGCTTGATAATCTAAACCCCCAAATAAAAATCAAAACAAAAGTAATTAATTGTTTTAGGGTTGGATTTAATATCAAACAAAAAAGAGAAAGGACAATAAAACCAATCCCCCAAGCTGTATCGGCAAGATCATTTCGTTTTTTAATTAAAGAAAATAAATACCAAAGAGTCATATAAGCCCAGACTAAAGCTAGACTTAGAATAAAAATCATTTATGAAAAATCAAAAAACTAATGGCGGCAATAGTGGCCGACAAAAAAGTTCCCCAAATTAAATCAACGATAGTGACTATTAAAGGCCAGTTTTGAACGGTGGCCAGATTGGTTAAATCATAAGTGGCGTAGCAACAAAGACCAAACAAAGCACCACTTAAAACGGTTGACCAAAAAGAACCTTTTTCAATCCCAGGCGTTACTACTAAGACCACCATAGCAAAGACATAAATTAAATAAAATAACCCCGCAGCCCAAAGATTGGGATTTTTGGACATCAGATATCCCAAGTGTTTGGCATAAAAATTCTTAGAGATTACTGTGAGCCACAAACCATCAATAGCTAAAAAACTACCCAAAGCTACAAAAAATTGTTTAATCATATGAGTAATTATAGAGATATCTAAAACAAAATAGCAAGAGTGGTTGATTTCGGGTTATATTTGGGTTATAAATAAAATATGAAGAAAAAAATAATTCGCTCATCGTCAGCTGAATATTTAACTTTTATTTCTGCTACTGGCACTAATCAAGGAAGTATGGAAATACGCTATGAAGATGAAAATATTTGGATGACTCAAAAAATGATGGCTGAGCTTTATGGAGTCAGCGTGCCGGCTATTAATCAACATTTGGAAACTCTTAAAAGAGATACTGAACTTAATGTTGCAACTATTAAGAAATACTTAATAGTTCAAAATGAAGGCGGCAGAAAAATATCAAGAAATATAGATCATTACAATCTTCAAATTATTATCTCAGTTGGTTTTAAAGTTGAAAATGCTAAAGCGGTGCAATTTCGTAAATGGGCAAGAGAAATTGTAAAAGAATATACAATTAAAGGTTTTGCTATGGATGATGAAAGACTTAAAAGCGGAGGAAGTATTTTAACCAAACAATTTTTCGAAGAATTATTAGCCAGAATCAGGGAAATTCGTTTATCGGAACGACAGTTTTACCAAAAAATTACCGATATTTATGCAACGGCTATAGACTATGATGCTACCGCAAAGACCACTAAAGATTTTTTTGCTATGGTGCAAAACAAACTCCATTGGGCAATTCACGGACAAACAGCACCAGAGGTTATAGTTTCGAGAGCCAATGCCAAAAATAAAAACATGGGGCTAACATCTTGGCAAGATGCGCCAAAAGGTAAAATTCAAAAATTTGACGTAATGATTGCCAAAAATTATTTAACTGAAAAAGAATTGTTCAGTTTGGAGCGAATTGTGTCGGCTTATTTGGATATCGCCGAAGATATGGCAACTAGAGAAATTCCTATGACTATGCAAGATTGGGCAAACAGATTAGATAGATTTATAACCATGACCGATAGGGATGTTCTTAAAGATGCAGGAAAAGTGTCTCATCAACTAGCAAAAGAATTTGCCGAAAGCGAATTTGAAAAGTACAGAATAGTCCAAGATAGACTTTTCCAAAGTGATTTTGATAAATTTATAGCCAAAAATCTTATTAAGAAAATAACAAATAAAATTTAGTAGTTAATAAATATAGTAAAAATAAAAGAGTAATTGAGACAGTTCGTGTTTGGGTCTATAAGTCGTGAAAAAAGAGGGATTTAGGATAAAATAGGGGTATGGGTGAAGAACAAAAAAGACTTTTGGAAAAACAATTATGGAGTGTGGCAAATGTACTTCGAGGAAGGATGAATGCTGATGAGTATAAAAATTATATTTTAGGATTTATTTTCTATAAATATTTGTCAGAAAAATTAGCTAGATTTGTAGATGAAAAATTATTAAAGGGTGAAAAAATAAAATTTACTGATATTGATGAAGAAACTGTTGAAGGTAAAGAATATTTGAAAAATATTAAAGATGATTGTGTGGAAGAATTGGGGTTTTTCTTGAAACCAACAGAGATTTTTGCTTATTTGGTTAAAAAAGGTCGAGGAGAAATAAAAGGGAAAGATAATTTCATTTTGGAAGACTTGAAAAATGTCTTGAATAAAATTGAACAGACATCAATGGGAACAGATAGTGAAGATGATTTCAAAGGTTTGTTTGATGATATGATATTAACTTCACCAAAATTAGGTAGTGGAGAAAAACAAAAGAACGATGTAATTGTGGAAGTATTAGGTTTATTGGCGGGAATTGATTTTAAACTGGAAGATTCAAAAAGTGATTTATTGGGTGATGCTTATGAGTATTTGATTGGAGAATTTGCAGCAGGGGCGGGTAAAAAAGGTGGAGAGTTTTATACTCCGGCACAAGTATCGAGATTATTGTCACAAATAGTGACTAGCGACAAAAAAAGAATTAAATCAGTTTTTGATCCAACTTGTGGATCGGGTTCATTGCTTTTAAGAATTGGCGATTATGCTGAAGTTTCAAAATACTTTGGACAAGAATTAAACCCAACTACTTACAATTTGGCAAGAATGAACATGATTTTGCACGGAGTTCATTTTGATAAATTTAAAATCAAACAAGGTGATACTTTGACTAATGACATGCATCCTGATTTGAAAGCCGAAGCAATTGTGGCTAATCCCCCTTTTTCAGCTCAGTGGAAAAGTGAGTCAGATCCAACATTGGTAACTGATGATAGATTTTCTCAATATGGCCGACTGGCACCAAAAAGTGCCGCTGATTATGCCTTTGTCACTCATATGATTTACCATTTGGCTGATAATGGCACTATGGCAGTGGTGTTACCACATGGGGCTTTATTTAGGTCAGGAGCAGAAGGACAAATTAGAAAACACATAATTGAAAAACAAAATTATTTGGACGCTGTGATTGGATTGCCAGCCAATTTGTTTTATGGCACATCAATTCCGGCCACAATAATGGTGTTTAAAAAATGTCGAAAAGAAGATGAAGATATTTTATTCATCGACGCATCAAGAGAATTTGAAAAAGAGAAAAATCAAAATAAACTGACGGATGAAAATATAAAAAAGATTCTAGAAACTTATAAAAATCGAAAAGAAATTGAAAAATATTCTTATAAGGCTAGTATGATTGAAATTAAAGAAAATGAATACAATTTAAATATCCCCCGTTATGTAGATACATTTGAGGAAGAGATGGAAGTTAATATTAATGCCGTGGCAAAAAAATTGAAAGAATTAAAAACTAAAGAAATTGATTTGAAAAAAGATTTGACCAAGTTTTGTGATGAATTACAAATTGAAAAGCCATTTTAGAAAATGAATATAGATTGGAAATCACTTTGGGATTCATTAAATCCAATAATAACTTTTCTTGGCTCCGGATTAATATCTATACTTATCACTAATGTTTTGAATGAAAAGACTCAAATTAAGGCTATAAAAGAATCTGGGTTGTATATAAAGAGAGCTGATGTCTTGGATGAATTAATGAAAAGAATGGAAAGATTAGATAGGTTAACTGGAGAATTAGTTTCACCTTTTCAAGTCAAGTCAACCGATAAAGATGAAACTAAACGTAGAGAAAAAACTGCCCAAGCATTTATCTCTTTTAATGGTTTTTACAGAAATAATATACATTACTTACCTAAAAAAATATCAGAAGAAATTGAAAATATTTGCCAAAAATATAAAAAAACATATGTGGATTATGTTTTTAAAGCAAAACCTGGTCATGGTGAAAAAAATGATTTAAAAAAATGGCAAGAATTAGTTAAAGATTATGAGAATAATTTTTCAGAAAAGAAAGAAAAAATTGCCGATGAATTTAGAAAAATTATTGGAGTTAAATGATGATTACCAATCAGAATATTCCAAAATTAAGATTTAAAGGGTTTGAAGGAGAATGGAAAGAAGAAACCCTTGAAGGAATTGCAAAAATTATAACTGGACAAACACCTCCAACATCGAATAGGAATTTTTATGGAGGTTCTTTTTTGTTTGTATCACCTGCTGATTTTAATGGTCAGAGATATATATCAAAGACAAAAAATACTTGTACAAAGGCTGGTTTTGATCAAGTTAGAAAAGTGAATATAAAGTCTGTCTTGTTCGTTTGTATTGGATCGACTATAGGTAAAATCGCCCAAGCAAGCGAGGATTGCATAACAAACCAACAAATAAATTCTATTTTTACTGATAAGAACAATTCAAACGATTTTCTATATTATTTCTTGCTTAAAAAAAATAAAAAGATTAGTCTTTTGGCTGGTAAACAAGCTGTTCCATTAATAAATAAAAGTGAATTTTCAAAAATAAAAATTAATTTTCCATCATTTCCAGAACAACAAAAAATTGCTGATTTTTTGGGTAAAGTTGATGAATGGATTGAAAAATTAAAAGAACAAAAAGAGAATTTAGAAAAATATAAAAAAGGCACGATGCAAAAAATTTTTGCTCAAAAAATTAAATTTAAGAATGAAAATGGAAAGGAATTTGAGGAGTGGAAAGTAAAGAAATTAGGAAAAATTTGTAATATAACTACAGGTAAATTAGACGCAAATGCTATGAAGAGTGATGGTGTTTATAGATTTTACACATGTGCTAAAGATTATTTTATGATTGATAAATTTGCTTTTGACACAGAGGCTTTATTAGTTTCTGGAAATGGAGCAAATGTGGGATATATACATTATTACAATGGTAAATTTAATGCTTATCAAAGAACATATGTATTAGATAAATTTACTGAAAATATTTTATTTATTAAATATTTTTTGGAAGAGAATTTGGAAGTTAGGATTAATAATGAAAAAAAAGAAGGGAATACTCCTTATATTGTTTTAAATACATTGTCAGATATGATAGTTAATTGTCCAGATAAGCAAGAACAACAAAAAATTGCTGGGTTTTTAACCTCGATTGATAAAATTATCAATTTAAAACAAGAACAAATTGCTAAAGCCGATGAATGGAAAAAAGGCCTGATGCAAAGATTGTTTCTATAATTTATGGATAAAATCCGTAAATTAATTAATGATAACTTAGAAAAAAATCCTGAATTTGAATATTATCTTGGTTTAGTTGACAAGGTTGAAGAAAATATTGAGTTGATGCCTGATGTTTCCATAGAAATATGCAAATCATTAATTGAAGGAATATCAAAAAAGATTTTAAACAGATTAAAAGTAGATTTTAAAGAGAAAGGAAAAGATGCAGATAGTGTTAATTTACTTTTAAGAAAAGTATTTGATAATTTGTCTAAATATGTTGATATTGATATAGACTTTTCTTATTCAGCCTGCTCTCTTGCATGTAGATTGTCTGATGTAAGAAATGAAAGAGGTGATATTTCTCATGGGAAATCAGCTCCTAAAAAATATGTAAGTGACTCAAACTTATCAGAAGTTTCAGTACATATAACTGATAGTGTTTTGTTTTATATCTTGAGAATATATTTTGGACATGATTGGTCTGATCTTGATGATATAACTTATGAATCAAATGAAAAATTTAATAACTATTTGGATGAAGAAAATCAAATAGAAGGAATTAGTTATAGTAGAGCATTATTTGATCAAGACCCAACTGTATACAAAGTTAGACTTAGTGATTATTTAGCAGAAGATCACAATGAATAATTTATTTGTATAATACCAGTGTGGCGAATATAGTTTCAGAAATTAAAATTGAAAATCATTTTGGAGTAGCTAACCATTGTATAAAGGCTAATACTAGGAACGATTACTATGGAAGTTATATCTCAATAATTAAAGAAATATCATTCATATTATATCCAGACAAAGAATTTGAGTTATATTTTCAAGTTCCTGAAGATGGTTCTTATAAGGATTTAATAAAGTTTATTGAAAAAAATAAAATTACACTTTTAGGATCTGCTGTAATAGCTGTTTCTACTGTGTTTTTTAATTATTTAAATTACAAAGATAGCCATGAGCAATATCTGTATGATAAGGGAATGAGAATAGTGGATACTGCAACTAAATGTTTAGAATTAAAAAACAAACTTAATGAACTTGGAGAAAATTACACAATAGAGGGTATTGATGATCTTATGTTAGATCAAGTTTGTAAAAGTATTTCTTTACAAAAAAAGAAGAATAATTTATACCAAGCACTAGTGGATGATGAATCAATTGAAAATAGTAAAATTATTATCAAAGACAATAATGGTAGTGTTATTAATTCTTCAAATATAGAAAAAAATGATTTTACTTCTTACATAAATCCTATAGCCGATGAAGATTATACAATAGAAAATGTAAATGGTTTAATAGAGTTGAATTCTCCTGTTTTCAAACAAAAAAAAGATGGCAGAGGAATCCCGTGGAGAGGCACTTACATTGGTGAAAATATAATTTACAAAGATTTTCCAGTATTAAACAATAACGAAGATATTGATTTTTATATGCAGGATAATGATTTTAAAAGTTTAGTAGTCAAAGGAGAAAGAACTTTTATTATTGGAGATAATATGAGAGTAATCTTTGACATTAAAGGACAGATAATTAATGGTATTTACCAAAATAGAAGTATCTATATTAAACAAGTTGCAGGTTATAATGAGGATATAATTCAGCACAAAGCTAATAATAAAGAATCAATTAAGACTAATGAAGAACAAAAAGGTTTATTTGAATAACTATGACACATCAAAGTGAATCACAACTAGAAACAAACTTAATACAACAGCTCCAAAGACTTGGCTTTGAAAAGATGATTATTAAGGATGAAAAAGGGTTGATTGAGAATTTAAAGAAACAATTGGAGAAATTTAATGGAATAGAATTTTCGGATGGTGAATTTGCCAAGATTTTAAATCATTTAAACAAAGGTGATATTTTTCAAAAAGGAAAAACTTTAAGGGATAGATTTGTGTTGGTGCGAGATGATGGAAAAGATTTCTATATGAGATTTTTTAATACCGATCAATGGTGTAAAAACGAATACCAAGTTACCCATCAAATTACTGAAATAGGAAAATATGAAAATAGGTATGATGTTACCCTACTGATCAATGGCTTGCCACTAGTGCAAATTGAATTGAAACGACGAGGAATTGAAATGCGAGAAGCATTTAATCAAATCCAACGATATCAAAAACATTCTTTTGCGGGAACATTGTTTGAATATATCCAGATATTTGTAGTGTCTAACGGTGTTAATACAAAATATTTTGCTAATAATCCAAAACAAAGTTTTGAACAGACATTTTTTTGGACTGATGTATTGAATAGAAAAATTACTAGATTAGAAGATTTTGCGGATGTATTTTTGGAAAAATGTAGTGTTTCAAAAATGATTGCGGAATATATTGTATTGGCTGAGGCAACACAGATACCAATGATTTTAAGACCATATCAATATTATGCGGTCAAAGCGATTGTAAATAGAGTAAAAGAAGGTAATAAAAACGGTTATATTTGGCATACGACTGGCTCAGGTAAAACACTCACCTCTTTTAAAACTAGCCAGGTATTGGCACGAGTTCCAGAGATAAAAAAAGTCTTATTCGTTGTAGATAGAAAAGATTTGGATGTGCAAACAATCAAAGAATTTAATTCATTTTCAAAAGATTCGGTTGATGGAACTGATAATACTCGACAATTGGTAAAACAATTAAAAGACGAAAACACTAAAGTAATTGTGACCACAATTCAAAAATTGGATATCGCCATTGGTAAAGAAAAATATAAAAAACAATTTGAAAAATTAGTTAATGAAAAAGTAGTAATTATTTTTGATGAATGTCATCGAAGTCAGTTTGGTCAGGTTAATGCTAGGATAAAAGCATTTTTTAAAAATGCTCAACTATTCGGTTTCACTGGGACGCCAATTTTTGCTGAAAATAATGTGGGCGGAGTAACGACAACTGATGTATTTGGTGAATGTTTACATAAATATATTATTACCAATGCTATTTCTGATGAAAATGTTTTGGGATTCGCGGTCGAATATGTGGGCAAATATAAACAAAAAGACAGCAATACTTTAAATAAAGATATTTTTGCCGACTCAATGGTGGAAGGAATTAATACTAAAGAGGTATTAGAAAGCGATGATAGACTAAATAAAATTACTGATTATGTATTAAGTGATTGGAAACGAAAAACTAAAAACGGTATGTTTAGTGCCATGATGGCAGTATCGAGTATTGATGTTTTAAAAAAATATTATTGTTTGTTTAAAGAAAAAAAACCAAGCGATCTTAAAATAGCCACAATTTTTTCTTATCAAATAAATGAAGATGATAGTATGGATTTGGAAACGGATATTTTTAATCAGGCTAACGAATCAATTAACAAACACTCACGGGAATTTTTGGATGACTGTATTGATGATTATAATAAAGAATTTTTAACAAATTTTTCGACAGATACTTTTTATAATTACTACAAAGATTTACAAACCAGAATTAAAAATAAAGAAGTGGATTTGGTGTTGGTAGTAAATATATTTTTGACTGGATTTGACAGTAAAACACTAAATACTTTGTATGTAGATAAAAATTTGCGATATCATGGACTAATTCAGGCTTATTCTAGAACTAATAGATTGTTTAATTCCAACAAACCACATGGAAATATAGTTTGTTTTAGAAATTTAAAAGAAGCCACAGATGAAGCATTAAGATTGTATGGCGATGAAAATGCTAAAGAGGTAGTTTTCAAAAAACCATTTGAAGAACAGAAAAAAGAGTTTGAAAAAAAATTAAAATTATTAAAAGAAAAAGTAGCCACAGTTGATGATGTTGATAATTTAGCTGGCGAAACAGAAAAAGCCGAGTTTGTAAAAATATTTAGAAATTTATTGAGAATTAAGTCGGGTTTAGAAACATTTGCTGAATTTAGTTTTGATGATTTATCTATAACCGAACAGGAATTTTATGATTACCAAAGTAAATATTTGGATATTTATGAAGAACGAAAAAGAAGTGAAAATAATGCTGAATCAATATTAGACCAAATTGATTTTGAGATTGAATTAACGGTGCGAGACATAATTAATTTTGATTACATCATTTTGTTGATTGCTGGACTAAAAGATATTGATTCGGATGATTTGAAAAAGAAAAAGACCGACGAAATATTAAAGATTTTTGACCGAGATATTCAGTTAAGAAAGAAAAAGGATTTGATTAGACAATTTATTGAAGAAAATTTACCAAAAATAAACGGAAAACATGAAGTAGAAGCCAAATTTAATGAATTTTGGAATGAGGAAAAAAATAAAAAATTACAAAATTTGGCTATGAAAGAAAATATTCCAATAGAAAAATTAGAAGGATTAGTTAATGAGTATTTATTCAATCAAAGATTGCCAAGAAGCCAAGAAATAGTTGATTCGATGACTTTGGCACCAAAATACTTAGAAAGAAAAACGATTATTGAAAGAATTAAAAATGCAATTCAAAGCATCGTGGATGTGTTTGAGTGGTAAAACATGTGTGATTTTTGTAATTATGTGAAGGCAGTGGGGAAAATAAATGATAAAAAATAATAAAAAATATTGTTATCGGGAGGTGGGGTTTTATAAAGAGGGGTATATTGGATTTATATTTATGAAGGGAAAGGATGATGATAGCCAAATGCTATATCCATTAGAGTTGGTATATAAAGATTTAAAAGCCTTGAAAAAGAGAATTAAGGATTTGAAATTAGAAATAAAGAAAAATAAAGATAATCCAGCAGAAGTTTATGGAGGGATGATATTAAAACTTAGGTTTAATCGGACTTCTCCATTAAAAAAAGAATTTTGGAAAATTGATTCAGAAATTAGTTTAGGCCAAGTTTATAGAATAAGACAGTATTTAAAAATGTTTAAGGATGGGGAAAAATTATATAAGATTATGGTGATGCCGGCTTTTTATGATGTTAATAAAAAAGAATGGCTGTTGACTAATTGGTTACCAGTAATGCGGAGTATCACAGATGACGATTTAGCAAAAATTGCTGTTATGTCGAATGAGACACAGGTTGATGGTTCGGCAAAACATATGGGGTTATATTTTATTGAATGGGCTAAGGGGCTGGATATTGATACAGGTGAATTAATAGAAAATAATCAAAATTCAGAAGGGTTTAATTGTTAAAATAGATCGATGATTAGAAAAATATCTAGAATTTTGTCGATAGTTTTTATTTTGTTTATAAGTATGTTTGCATTGGATGTGTTTGGAGAGGAAAAATGGTTGTTGGCTTTGATAATGCATTTAATTCCAACTTTTGTGGTGATACTTTTGACAATAATTTCTTGGAAAAAAGAATTTTTGGGAGGAATTTTGTGGTTAGTATTAGGAATATTTTTTTTGGTAATGAGTCCTCAAGCATGGATTATTTATCTACCAGCAATGGTAATTGGTGGGTTGAATTTGGTGATGAGTAAAAAGAAAAAAAGGAGTGGAATATAATTATTGTAATTAATTATGAAATATAGAAAAGTAGAATTAAAAGATGTTGGAGCAGTTATTTGGCGATTAATAGTATTGATAATACTTGAAATGATAGCGGCGATTTATTTGGTAGAAAGTGGATTAATGATTTTATGGGTTGTGGTGTTGTTGGGATTATTGATTTGGATAGTTAATTGGCACTGTCACTACTTTGGATATGAATGCGATAAGTGTGGACATAAACAACAAATTAACTTTTTAAAAGAGTTTTACACTTTGAATTTGGTCAACAGAAAATATTTGAAATGTGAAAAATGTAAAAAATGGAGTCGGGCGAGGTTGTTGGCGGTGAACTAGATGTTAGGAATTAAAATCTACCCCTTAGTCCCCTCCTTTGAGGAAAGGAGGGGAAACTGTTTTTTTAACCCATCCAAGATGGGTTGGAGGTTTCGTTTATTGTTGTTTAGTGGTTTGACCGTTGCGGGCGGGGTCGATTTCAATAGATTTTCCGGTGACACTGCCAGTGTTAGAGTCAGTGCTGCCATCAACTCGAACTTGAGAACCGACTTTTAATTCAGTTTTGGCCACTGAAGTAGATTTATTAAAAGCGGTGGAGTCGGAAATTAAAATAATTTTAGAACTACCATCGACAGTTTTGATGGTGATTGAAGTATCATCGATTTTGGTGACTTCACCAAAAGTAGCGCCAGAACCGGCACCATTGCGAAGGCCAGTACCGTTACCTTGACCTTGGTTATTACGATTACCGGTACGATTACCCATACCTTCACCTGTTTGAAATTGGCCAGTTCTATTGCCAAAAGATGATTGAAGACGGGTTTTTTGGAAAAGAGTACCTAGACCAAAACCAATTACTAAAAAAACAATTGATAAGCTGACGGGGAGGATGAACTTTTTGGATTTATTTTCTTTTTCGGACATAGATAAATTAATTAATAATTAAGAATTAATAATGAATAATTATTAATGAGTAATAAGAATTTTAAGATTGTAATCTTAAAATAAACTGAAAAATTACTCGTAACGGAGGGCTTCGATAGGTTGAAGAGAGGAAGCTTTTTTGGCAGGATACCAACCAAAAAGAATACCAATACCAACGGAAACTAAGAAAGCTAACATAACTGAGCCAAAAGAAATAGTAAAAATCGAAGAGTTGAAGACAGAATAGCCATAAGATAGGGCAATACCGAGGATGATACCAATAATTCCACCACCAAAAGTAAGAATAATTGATTCAGTTAAAAATTGAGTAATGATGGTTTTTTTCTTGGCTCCAAGAGCTTTTCTGAGTCCAATTTCTCTGGTTCTCTCAGTTACGGTAACTAACATGATGTTCATAATACCGATACCGCCAACAATTAACGAAATAGCAGCAACACCTGATAAAAGGGCTGTAAAAGTCCCAGTAACGCTAGAAACTGTTTCTAACATTTCTTCGGAAGATCGAATATAGAAATCAGCAGTGGAAACATCGGCTTTTTTATGACGAGCTAACAAGAAATAACCAACTTGGTTTTGAGCTTGAACAATAACATCACTGCTAGTGGATTGAACGGCAATTGAGGTAAGATAACTGACTCCAAAAATTTGTTTTAGTCCAGTAGAAAGAGGAATATAAATAGCACTATCACTACTTCCCATACCACTAGTTCCTTTGGCAACAGTAATACCAACAATAGTAAAATTAATTCCATTGATACGTACGGTCTCACCGAGGCAATTATAATCAGAACTACCAAAAAGTTCTTCAACAGTATCTGGGCCAATAACAGCAACGTGAGCATTGGAGTTGTAATCACTGTCAGTGATAAAACGACCGCTACTAATTTTGAGATTGTGAACTGTAGAGTAATCGGCTTTGACTCCGTAAATACTAGTGTTAGTGTTGGCATCACCAGCAACAACTTGGAAACGTCCAGAATATTCTGGGGAGACTAATGAAATTGCCGAAAGTCCGGCTTTTTCTAGAGCATCAGCATCGGTTAATGTTAAGGTTTTAACAGTACTGCCTCCCCTAACAGCACCAGAACGTTGAGAACCAGGAGAAACAGTAACTAAATTAGATCCAAGAGATTCAATTCGTGAGGTGACGGATTTTTTACTAGATTCACCAATAGAAATAAGACCAATAACAGACCCAATACCAATGATAATACCGAGCATAGCCAATCCAGTTCTCATTTTATTAAGCTTAAGACTAGTAAAACTTTCTTTGAGTAATTCCAAAAATTCAGTCATTTTTTGAAACCTCCTCTTTGATAGAAGCACTACGATGTTGATGGTTGATACTATCTTTGACTATTTTGCCATCGCGAATAAAAATAATTCTTTTGGCATGACTGGCAATATCTGGTTCATGAGTAATCATGACAATGGTGTGACCTTCATCGTTTAATTTTTCAAAAATGGCCATAATTTCATCGGCTTGAGAAGAAGCAATATTTCCAGTGGGTTCGTCGGCCAAAATTAAAGCTGGATTTAAAACCAAAGATCGGGCAATAGCCACACGTTGTTGCTGACCGCCAGATATTTGATTGGAGGTATGATGAAGTCTGTCCCCTAGTCCGACCATTTGTAAAAATTTTTTGGCAGTAGTTTCACGCTCTTCTTTGGGAATACCAGCATACGCCATGGGCAACATGACGTTTTTGAGAGTTGAAGTTCGTGGAAGTAAATTAAAAGCTTGAAAAATAAAACCAATTTTTTGATTACGAATTTCTGACAAATCATCATCAGAAAGATGACTAACATCTTTGCCGTCGAGAATATATTGACCACTGGTCGGTTTATCTAGAGCTCCCAAAATATGCATCAGAGTGGATTTTCCTGATCCAGATGGACCCATAATGGCAACAAACTCACCTTGATTAATTTGAAATGAAGCATTATCAAGAGCGACAGTTTCAAGCATATCGGTCTTGTAAATCTTGGAAAGACTTTTGACAATAATAATCGGATTTGGTTTGGACATATTTTTCAAAATTACATTCCAGGACCACCGCTCATAATGAAAGTACCAGTACTACGAACATTAGTACCACCACTACTGCGATTTGAAGAACTGAAATCTGAAGAAGTGTTATTGTTGGATTTTGATTGGTTACTAATGGATGAAGAAATAATAGTATCGCCTTCATTTAGGCCAGATTTGATTTCTGTTTGACTGTCATTAGTAGATCCTAAAGTGACAGTTACTGTAGAAGTAATGCCGTCTTTAATTAGTTGAACAGTAGAGGTGCCATCATTGGCAGTATCGATGGCAGTGGAAGGAATTAATAAAACATTTGACTGAGAATCAATAATTATAGTGGCAGTGACGGCCATGTTGGTATAAATTTCTTTGTCGGTATCATCTAGAAGAACAACGACTGAATAAGAAGTAACACCAGAATTAGTGGAACCGGCAACATCAACAGAAAGAACAGAACCGGTAAACGTAGTACCAGAAAAAGCATCCATAGTTAAAATAACTTTTTGGTTAGATTTAATTTTGACAATGTCTGATTCGGTTAGGCTAAGTGTGGCTTGGTATTGACCCTTAGGGTTGGTAACACTACCGACAGTATGTGAGGTAACAGAGGAGGAATTTTCACTACTATTGGTACCAGTAGAAACTGTAATAGAGGTAGAAGAATTGGAAATGATAACGCCTTCAGCTAAACTGAGATTACTGATAGTTCCTGAAATTGGGGCATAAATAATTGATGAAACTTTTTTATAATTGTCGTAAGCATTATTAGTTTGTTGTTTGGCTTTGGCAATAACAGCACTGTAATTGTTGTAAGTGGTTTCATCGGCAGTAAATTTCTTTTTAACTTCATCAAGAGTTTTGGAAACGATAGCTTTTTCATTATAAGTATATTCGGCTTTGGTGTCGGGGTTCCAGGCTCCGGCAATCATATTGTTATAATCTTGCTGGGCATCCAAAACATCTTGTCTATCTTGCCACATCTGAATATCAGCGCTAGTTTGATCGGCAATGGACTGTTTTTCTTTTTGAAGCATAGAAGTGTAATTTGCCCAAGCAACGGTTTGGTTATAAGTACCATCATCATCTAGAGTAATATCGGCAATTTTTTGACCCTTGGTGACAGTATCACCGTTTTTAACATAAACTTTTTTGATAGTACCGGTAGCACCAGTAGTAATGGCGGTTTTATTGGACGAAGTAATAGTACCAGTAGCAGAAATTGAGGTGATGAGTGTGCCCTTTTCGACAGTAGTGGTTCTAATTTGAGTTTGAGATTTTTGAGAATTATTAATTTTTGAGTAAATAAACCAACCGGTTCCACTAATTAAGACAATGACTAAAATAATTCTGATGAATTTGGGCAAAGAAATAAATTTGCTTTTAAGATTAACAAAAAAACTTTTAATAGGCTTCATAGTCGGGATTCTATGGTTTTATTCTGAAGGTTAACTGAATAAGGGTAAATAAATAATGAATTTTGTGCCGATGTTTGGTTGACTGGAAACTTTAATTGAACCGTGATGAGATTCAATAATTTTTTGAGCGATGGAAAGACCGAGACCATAACCAGAATTATCGGTTTTAGTTCGAGCGTTATCAGCTTGATAAAAACGTTCAAAGATTTTAGGCAGATCTTTTTGATCAATACCAATACCTTGATCAATAATTTTGATAAGATTTTTTTTACCAATAGTTTTAGAAATAATCTTAATCTGAGTATTATTACGACTGTATTTAATGGCGTTATCAAGAAAGATAGTGAATAATTCGATGAGTCGATTTTGATCCCCAAATGTTTTGGTGTTAGCAATTTTTGAAATTATTTTAATTTTTTTAATATCAGCTTTGGGTTTAATTTGAGAAACTGACTCAGTGATAATTTTTTTAAGAGATACTTGTTGAAATTGGGATTCGATGTGATTAATTTCGAGTCGGCTGAGTTCTAGTAATGAATCTGAAAGATTTTTGAGACGATCACTTTGCTCAATACCTGAATGAATAGCTTTTTTAGCTTCTTTTAGATCTAAATTTTTATCGCGAAGTGTAACTTCAAAAAGAGATTTCATGGCGGTAATAGGAGTACGAAGTTCGTGGGAAGCATCGGAGATAAATCGTTTTTGATCGTCGGACATTTTTTGGATTGGTTTGAGAGTTAGTCCAGCCAAAAAATAGGAGAGACTACCAGAAACAATAATGATAAAACCATTGACGATAAGAAGATTAAGCCTGAGTCTTTGGCGGCTTTCTTTGATTAGGTCTTGATCAATTATGGTAATAAATGGTTGACTAGAAAGATTAGGATTTTGAATTATAAATTGACGTTCAATTCGATTCCTTTGAGAATTAGCAAAACGAGTGATTTCGTTATTAATAAGGCTATAAATTAAGAAACTAAAAAACAAACTAACAATACTAATAATAAGAACGTACCAGAGAGTGAGTTTGAGACGAGCTTTCTTGAACATAAATTTTAAATTTCTAAATCCTAATTTCTAATGTCTAATTATATGAATTAATCTGTAATTTTGTAACCAAACCCACGGATGGTTTGGATAAGTTTCTTTTTAAATGGTTTGTCAACTTTTTGACGAAGGTTGCGAATATAAACTTCAACAGTGTTGGGTAAAATATCAGATTCATAACTCCAAACATATTGAATAAGTTGATCTTTGTTAAGAATTTGGCCGGCGTGACGAACTAAACATTCTAAAAGAGAATATTCTTTACTAGAAAGACAAATTTCTTTGTTGCCACGTTTAATTTGATAAGTAGTAGTATCAATACTTAAATCACCAACAGTTAAAACTTTGCTGGTAGCTTGTTGAGGTCGACGACTGAGAGCCCGAATCCTGGCTAATAATTCTTCGAAAGCAAACGGTTTGGTTAAATAATCATCAGCCCCACAATTTAAACCTTTAATTTTGTCTTCAAGTTGACTTTTGGCAGTTAACATTAAAATTGGAGTGTGATTGTTCTCATCACGAAGTTTTTTGCAGATAGAAAGACCATCAAGACCTGGTAACATTAAGTCAAGTAAAATAATGTCATATTCTCCAGTGGCGGCAAGGTCATAACCTTCAATACCTTCAAAAGCGATGTCGACAGTGTAATGTTCTTGTTCTAACCCCTTTTTGATAGAGGTGGCGATGAGATGCTCATCTTCGACAATTAAAATTTTCATAAGTTAATTATAAAGCTTTTACTGAATACAAGCTGAATAATCCTTTACTTTTATTTTAAAAATGAGATAGAATTGAATTATATGAAAAAGATAAAAAAAGAAACGATAAACAAAAAAGAGATTAAAAATTTATTGGATGAATTGGAAATAAAATTAGAAGATTTTTTTACTAAAAAGGTGTGGAATCTACCAACTAAAGCAAAAGATATAATTGTAAAATTATTACCATATTTATCCTTGTTAGCTTTAGTGATAATGATACCAATGGTATTGTCGTTGGTTGGATTAACAATGTTATCTCCTTTTGCTTATATGGGGGGATTGAGAGCAGGAATTGGATATTCAGTTTCAATTATTTTTGCCTTGATCACTGGGGTATTGGCAATTGTCATCGTTCCAGGATTATTTAAGAAAGAGAAAAAAGCGTGGAAAGTAATGTATTGGATATCTTTGATTAATGCAGTATCAAGTTTATTAAAGATGGATTTGGGTGGATTGATAATTGGAACAGGATTATCTTGGTATGTGTTATTCCAGATAAAGGAATACTACAAAAAATAAAGCTGGAAAAAAGGCTAAGTTTAATCTATACTTGGCCATGACAACAGAAGAAAAAATTCACCTTATCACTCGCAATTGTCAGGAAATCTTGACTGAAGAGGATTTGAAGAAATTAATTGAGTCGGGAACAGAATTAAATCATTATATTGGTTTTGAAATCTCAGGATTGATTCATTTAGGAACTGGACTGATGTCGATGGGAAAAATTGCTGACTTTTTGAAAGCAGGGGTGAAATGTAAAATACTTTTGGCTGATTTTCACTCTTACTTAAATAATAAATTAGGGGGAAATTGGGAAAATATTAGAATCGCCACTGAAGGTTACTTTAAACAAGGTTTGATTGCCTCATTAAAATGTTTTGGAGTAGATGAAAGCCAGGTGGAGTTTGTAACCGGGAAAGCACTTTATGAAAATAATTTGGTTCACTGGGAAACATTTATGGAGGTGGGGAAAAATGTGACTTTATCCCGTAATTTACGTTCAATTTCAATTATGGGTAAAACTCAAGGAACTGATGTAAATATGGCAACTTTGTTCTACCCTCCACTCCAAGTGGCTGATATTTTTACCTTGAAAGCTAATATTGCTCACGCAGGAATGGATCAAAGAAAAGCTCATGTAATTGCCAAAGATGTGGCCAAAAAATTAACCATTAATCCATTGAAAAATGCTAAAGGTGAGGTAATTTCGCCAATTGCAGTACATCAAAATTTGATTGCGGGTTTAACTGGACCAGAAAAGTCAGCAGATATAAAACAGGATGCAAAAGCAGTAGAAGAAGGAAGAGAAATTGCCATAGCAGAATCACTGAAAATGAGTAAATCGAAACCAAATAGTGCAGTATTCATTCATGATACTCCAGATGAAATTCGAGAAAAAATCAAAAAAGCTTATGCTCCCCCACAAGAAATTGATTTTAATCCATTAATTAATTGGGTAGAAACATTGGTGTTTTGGGGAGAAAAAACAGGAAACTTTAAAATTTCTCGACCGGAAAAATTTGGTGGGGATATTGTGTACACTGAAGTTGATCAATTGATTGAAAATTATAAATCGGGAAAATTGTTTCCATTAGATTTGAAAAATGGATTAGCTGACTGGTTGATTGAAAAATTGGAACCGGCAAGAAAACATTTTGAAAAACCAGAAGTGAAAGAAGGGTGGGATAAGATGAGGGAGCTTTTGGCAAATAAATGAAATTGTTAATTCATACCTGTTGTGCGGATTGCTTATTGAAAATGATTGATTCATTGAAAGATGAATCGGTGGAAATAACGGCTTATTTTTATAACCCAAATATTCATCCAAGATCAGAATATTTAACCCGATTAAAAGCGGCACAAAAAATCTGTGAAGAAAATGGAGTTAAATTGGTGGTGCCGGATTGGAGCCCGAAGGAGTGGTTTAAAAAGATAAAGGGCGGAAGTCTTAAAAACAAAAACAGATGTGAAAATTGTTGGAAATTGAGATTGAGAAAAACTTTTGAATATGCGAAGGAAAAAGGATTTGAAGCGGTGTCATCGACTTTAGTGACGAGTCATTATCAAAACAAAGAAAAAATCGTAGAAATTGGAAAAGAACTTGAAAAAGAAGTTGGAATAGAATTTTTGGTACCAAAAGAAGTATCAAGTGATTTGAAAACTAGTGGATTTTATAAGCAAAATTATTGTGGGTGTTGCTATTCGCTGGTAGAGGCGTGGACAGAAAAGTTTAAAGGTTGAAGTCGATTGGATAAATCGGCTCTAATCCAATAATTGGTTGATTGACCATCTTTATAGATATTAATGTAGTTGTCTAAGAGATTGGGGAAAAATTTTGAATAGGCTTGAGGGTCATCTTGATAAGGTTTTTCAACAAAATAAATTAAAGCCGGAGGATCTTTTTGAAGAGAATCGAGTCGTTCTTTTTTTAGATTGATATCGGCATCAATCCAAGGATACCAATAAATAAACCGATCAAAAGGTTGGCGATGAGAGAAAAAATAAAGATCAGACTCGTAGGGGTAAATTAGAATTTTATCTGTTGGATTTGTTAGTTTGGCGATATCCTCACCTATCCGTTGACGGTAACTCCAAAAAACATCATAGTTATAGCCAAGATTAATAGATTGTAAAAAAATGGGTTTAAAATCTAAAATTAGACAAATTAAAATTATTATTAGGAAAAAGACGGTAATAATTTTACTTTTTATTTTTTTTAGATAGATCAATAATAGAAAAATTGAAGTTGTAGAAATAGATAAAAAGGGAAAAAAGGCAAAATCGAATATTTGACCAGGGTTAATTTTGAACTCACGAGAACGAGTTTCAATAAAAATTAAAATTATAGCTAAAATAAATTTTATCTTTTTCTTTAAAATGACTATCACTAGAAAAAATAAAAAGCCGAGATGGGTAGTAAATTCAAATAAATTAGTGGCGGTATTGAGATGAGTGAAAAGAGATAACTCATTTTTGAAAAAATTTATAAAATTTTGAGACAACATTGAATTATCCCCTGTTTGTCCTGGGAAAAAATGAGAATAAGTTTGGAAATTATAAGTTATTGTTTGATGGAAAAAACCAGCAAATTGACCGTTCACTAAAAAAAATATGATTGGGATTATGTTTAAAGCAAAAGAATATAAAATAAATGGTAAAAATTGGTGTTTTTTGATGAAAAATAAGGGCAGAATTAGGAGTGGACCTAAAAATGGTTGAGTCCAAAAAGCAAAAGAGGCAAATAAAATTAAAAGAAAGAAATGGTAATTTGAAAACTTTTCTAGATTTAGAGTGATTGGAGCAATTAACCAGAAAATAGAAGTAATAAAAATAGTGGTGAATGTTTCACTAAGATACATGTTGCCATGATATAAAGCGACTAAAAAACTAAATATAATAATCCAAAGAGGAAAAATAATTTTAGTCTTTTGGTTTTTAAATGATAAAAAGACTAGAAAAAATGAAATAAAATAGATGAATAGAAGACTAAGACGAAAAAAAGCTATGGCTCGGCTAGGGTCTTGATTTACCCAAAATGGGGCAAAAATATAACCAATATAATACGGAAAAGGAAAGTGCATATTAAAAAGATCAAGATAAAATCTTTGACCTTGAGCCATTAAAAATGAAGATGTTAAATTATCTGTTTCGTCAAAATTGACCATAAAATGGCGAACTAAATAAAAAATGGCGGTGAAAAATAGAAGAGAAAAAGAAAATAAAACCCAAGAGAAATTAATTTTCTTAAGAATATTCATATAAGTCGGTTAGGTGATGACTATTGGGTTTATTTTGAATAAATAGATGACAAAAAATATTGAGAGGGCTATTAAAATGTATTTAAATTTTTTGGGGATAAATTTATTAATTAATATTACTAACCCAATTTCTACTATTGGATAAATTATTGTCCATGCCCACCAATTCTGCCAAATCCAAACAGGGTTGAATTTAAGCATGGAAGAGGCAGATAAACCAGATAAATCTTGATTTAAAAACTTAAAACTATTACCAACAGAAACTCCAATAAACCTAAAATTATCAACTAAAAATCCAAAATAATGTTGACCATTGATAACCGAGTATCTGGAAATAAAAATAAATAAATTTATGATCCAAATAGAAAACCACGAAGTCCAATGTATTTTTAATTTTTGACTAATTTTAGTAATCAAAATTGTAAAAATAATTAAAATTAAAACTTGCCAAAGTAATAAATTATTTAGACTTGGGCCATAAAATATTTTCCAACCTGAGGAATAATATGACCTAAAGATGGGTAGATACATTATTAATGTAATCATTACTGGAGTGAGACTTTTGCTCCACCAAATTAAAATTGGAATAAGTAAAAGGAAAAAAGGAAAATAAAAATTTTCTGCTCGATTAGATAAATTGTTTAAATCACGATTTAAAAATGAATCTTGATCAGCAATAAATTTGTCAGAAAAACTAATACTTGGCTGGTAAATAATTTTTTCTAATAAAGTTTGGTTAACGCGAGATTGAGGAGTCAACTCCCAGTCACCTAAAATAATCTTTGAAGGATTTTGATAATTGTATGTTTGTTTGTAGATGTCAGAAAATTGGCTCATGGTTATGGAGGTGATTTTGTTTTGAGAAACCCAAGTCAATTGTTTTTCGTACTCTGGTTCGTTACCCACACTTTCCATACCAGTTTCTAAACCGATGGTAATTTGACCTAAAGGTTCAACTGATAAATACTGGTTGGCTAGGTTTTTAAAATAATTAAAATTTAATTTTTGACTGAGGTAGTCATTGGCCTGAAGAGAATAGTTGGAGAATAAGGGACCAGAACCGTGGTAAGCTTTTTCTAAATCACGTTGAGCCCATTGGACAATAACTGTTTTTGAGTTTCCAGGAACTAAAATATTTTGAGGTGAAGCAACATAAGGATAGCCCCACCATTGACCCCAAATACCGTAATTATCGGTGATTTTTTGATCGGCAACAATCATGAGTGAGTAAATTTGGTATTTTTGGGCTAAATAATTTTGAGACCAACTGTCGATCCACCAGGCTCCGGCAGATTTGGGAATAAACCCGAAAGTATTTTTGAAATCTAAGACCATTTGATCAATTAATTTTTTCCTATCGGTGGGATTGTAAGCAGAAAGAAAAATCGCTTTGGGAGAATACCACTCGGTTTGACTAGGATAATAAACTCTTGATTTTTCGGCTAATTTTGGACTAATTTCTAAAAAAAGACCTAATTCTTGGTTGGAATTAAATTCTTTTATTTTGGAGATTAATTCGGTGTCGTCAAAAACATCGTTTTGAATTAACCAAGTACCTTTTAATTTAAGTTCATTAATAATTTGATACTGATCATTTAATGGTTTTAGACTTTGATCTTTCCATAATTGTCGACTTCTAATGGGATTAATAATGGTGACAAATTTCTCATTGGCAAAGGTGTAATTAGGGATGAGAAAAAATAAGGCAAAAAGAAAAAAAATTTTAGTTAAAAAACGCATTACTGTATTATAAACTTAGAATCGGTTGGAAAAAATTAAGTAGTAGATTGTTGATTTCTAGCAGCATCTTTTCTAGCCATGAGAATAGTGTCAGCCTCATTAATTGCGTCGAATAGACTCTGATGTTTACTTTTATCGAAAGTGACTGATTCAAAATCAAACTTAATTTCAGAATCATCATTTATGGTTTTTAGATGATTCTTTAATCCTTCTTCTGGAGTAACTTCCATATTATGGTTGTCTCTTTTAATGGAAATAAGAACAAATTCATCTCCGTGAAGGTGAAATAAAAAATCAGTTTCTCTAATTTTGCTTTGAAAGGCGGTGGCAAAATTACGAATTTTCTGATCGGCTTTTTTATGACCTAATTTTCGATTAATTTCACCAAACCCAGTTAAATCAATAAAAGTAGTGATAACACCATCAGATCGAGCATCAAAGATATCAACAAACTCTGCTAACGCTTCTTTATTAGGAAGACCGGTTAATTTGTTTATTTTTTTCTCCTCGGCTAATTTTTCAATTACCTGATTAGCTTTTTTAAGCTCTTGCTTTACTTGTTCAAGCTCTTGTTTTATAGCTTGGTCTTTTTGGTCGATTGCTTTGAAGGCTTTAATAATGGGAATTTCTGGAGGGATGTAATCAGGAGTGCTAATTCTAGCTAATTCTTGATGTATTTGATCGGCACGGTCTGGATTGAGAGCAGGGCGTTTGCCGCCAGTAATTGATCTTGGTAAGCCTTCAGCTATTCTGTCTGCCATATTTGATTTAGTATATTATAATTGAAATATGAAAAATAAAAAACTATATCGAAATGAAGATGGAGCGCTTATTGCTGGGGTTTGTGGTGGATTGGCTGATTATTTTGACATAGACGCGACATTAGTAAGGGTGATTTTTGTAATCTTATTAATTGGTGGTGGCAGTGGATTTTTAATTTATTTAGTTTTGTGGCTAATTACTCCGGTGAAGGGTGAAGAGGAAACAGATTTTAAAGAAGAGGCTGGTGAATTATTAGAAAAAACAGCAAAAAAAACAAAAGCTATGGCTAAGGAAATAAAAAAGGAAATTAAATCTCAAAAGAGATCTGGTGGATTTTTAGGGATAGTTTTAATGATGTTGGGGGTGTTGATATTATTGGAAAAAATAATTCCAATATTTATTAGATGGGACTATGTGTGGCCAATAATGTTGGTTGCTTTTGGGGCTTACTTGGTTTTTCGAGATTAAGTTATTCGCGACAACAATCAAGAATTTTACCGATAGTCTTACTGATGTTTCCAAGGAAATCTTTTTTTGCAATAGGAGTGTCTTTTTTTGTATCCAATTTGACAGGTTCTGGTTTAGAGTCGACTAACCCTAAATTTAAACCCCAAAAAAGGTTATACAAATCAAAAGATTTTTTGAAATATTCATTGGCTTCTTTTTGGTCACCTTTAGTAAGATATTTGGTGCCAACTTCCATAAGACGCATGGAGGCAGATAAAAGATGTTTGCTAGTACACCAAACTTCACCTTGGCCTTCTTTGACAATTTTTTTCATTAATTCTTTGCGCATTTCTCGAGCAGTGTTGAGAACTTCGATATATTTGGTGTCTCCTAATTTTTGGGAAGTGAAAAACATATGTTCCTCAATACCAATAAGATTCATGATAGCAACGGATAAATCTTCACCAGAAGAGAGATCCATAACGTGCCCCTTTTCTAAACTTTTGGCTTTGGCGATAAATTTTTGAAGATCAGTGTTGTTCATAAAATCCTCTCTCCGGGTAAACCGGTATCTCCCCTTAACAAAGGGAGAAATCTAAATTTATAATTTAAATATCAATTTAAATAAAATAGTTAATAAAATTAAAATACCGACAGGGAAAACGACTTTTTG
>Ga0209373_10001408_pt1 | contig 28429 bp, 27 predicted proteins | sample Higcelweek5metaG_FD_187173 | JGI IMG/M metagenome (GOLD analysis project Ga0209373, IMG submission 187173) | Freshwater pond sediment microbial communities from the University of Edinburgh, under environmental carbon perturbations - High... | ecosystem: Environmental > Aquatic > Freshwater >... | reverse complement strand
TAAGAAATTATTTCTCGTTGGCCCTCCATCAACCCGAAGCACTTTAAGTTCAATACCGCCCTTTTCACTCATTAAATCGACAAGGTCTTTCACTTGATATGCTATGCTTTCCAAAGCTGCTCGTACGATATGTGCTTTATTCGTATCTCGCCCTATTCCTGTAATACTAGCCCTTGCAGCATTGTCCCAATAAGGTGCACCTAAACCAACAAAGGCAGGAACCACATAAACCCCATTGTTTTCGGCAACCGACATGGCTAACTCTTCTGTTTCGGAAGCACTGTTAATGAGCTGTAATTCATTTTTCAACCAATTAATGGTATCGCCGGTGCAATGTATGTTGCCTTCAAAAACATAGTCGATTGTTTTATTTCTTGCATAACCAATAGAAGTAACCAATCCCTTGGGCGCGTTTAATGGTTCATCTCCAATGTTCATCATTATTGAAGAACCGGTACCATAGGTGGCTTTTGCCATGCCTTTTTTGAAACAGTTCTGACCAAACAAAGCAGCATGTGAGTCGCCAATCAACCCGGCTATTGGAAGACTGAGACCATGTAAAACATCGGGTGAAGTGTGACCAAAAATTTCGTCGCTGAACTGTACTTTTGGAAACATAGAGATATGCAAGCCAAACAGTTCAATAAGTTCACGATCCCATTCTAGCGTATTAATATTGAAGAGCATTGTGCGGCAAGCATTGGAGTAGTCGGTGGCATGAACTTTACCTCCGGTAAGCTTCCAAAGCAACCACGAATCCATCGTTCCGAGAAGTAATTCACCTCGTTTTGCTTTATTTTCTACCTCAGCAACATTTTTAACAATCCAACGCAGTTTACTTGCAGAAAAGTAAGGGTCAATTATTAGTCCCGTTTTATTTCGAATACTTTCGTTATATCCTTCGCTGCGAAGATGAGCACAAAAATCGGCTCCTCTTTGGCATTGCCATACGGCAGCATTACTAACAGGGAGACCTGTATTTTTATCCCAAATTAAAGCGGTTTCGCGCTGATTGGTTATTGCTAAGGCCGAGATAGCAGATGTGTCTATAAAATTTTCAGCAATAACTTTTTGGATTCCATAAACTGTATTATCAAAGATTTCAATTGGATTGTGCTCAACAAATCCAGGTTGAGGATAGAATTGCTGATGTGAAATGGAAACTCGATGTACCAACGATCCATTCCGATCGAAGAGCATAACTTTTGTAGCCGATGTACTTTGGTCAATCACCAAAATATATTTCAAAATTTGATTCATTTTGCTTTTTTCGAAGATTATCACTTTCGTTTATTTTCGTTTTACAAAGAAACGAATTATTTCGAAACAGCAAATAAATATTCGAAAATTTCAAAAAAAATCAACAAAAGAAAAAAAAACAAAAATCAACCCTTAGACAAATTGAAACCCAAGCAATACGATCTCATAGAAGTACAAACAAATAAAAATCTATAATTGCAAAAAGTCATTAAGCAATTACAAGCTTAATATCGTGCCTATTTAGCATCGCCACATCTTCTTTGTTTATTTTCGAATCGGTAATTAAATAATCTATCAACGAAAGTGCTCCTAAACTAGCAAACGAGCTTTTCCCAATTTTTGTTGAATCGGCAACCAAGTACACAATATTAGCAGATTCTATCATGGCGCGCTTAACACAAATATCACTAATGCTTGGATAAGTAAGGCCTGATTTAAGTGTTATTCCTGCAGTGGCAAGGAATAACTTATCAACATGGAGGTTCCCAAAAAAATCGGCAGCTTTTTGCCCTGTAAGCGACAATGTTGGGGCCTTGAATTCACCCCCTGTAACCACTAAATTAATTTCCGGGTCGGCCCCTAAAATCAAGGCGATATTTAGTGAATTTGTTATGACGGTAAGGTTTTTAAAACCACAGATAAGCTTTGCAATTTCAGTGGTTGTTGAACCCGAATCTAATATAATTGTGTCGCCATCATTGATAAATTCAATCGCTTTTTGAGCAATTGCAGATTTTTCTTCTAAATTCTCTTGATTTTGGAGCAAAATATTTTTAGCATGAATTCCAACATCTTTCAGATAAGCGCCACCATGTTCGCGAACCACGAACCCATCCGTTTCAAGCTTCTCCAAATCCTGACGAATTGTAACTTCGGTAACCTTGAATATCTTACTCAACTGCAACACCTTGGCATGACCATCCTCTTTGATCATTTCCAATATTTTTTCGCGACGTTGTACTGGCAACATAATTCTGAGTTTAGTATGTTATTGATTTAAATTCAAGATATTCAATCAAATCTTTAGTTGTAATGAGCATTAGATTGTGAGTTTTTGCAACCAATTCCAAATCAGGATATCGCGCCATCGAACCATCATTATTCATGATCTCCACCAACGCACCTACGGGCTTCAATCCCGCCAACCAAGGGAGCAAAACTGCGACTTCAGTATGCCCTGGCCTAGCCCTTAAGCCTCCGGGATGAGCTTTGATCGGAAAAATGTGCCCTGGACGCCCTAATTCTTCTGGCCTAGTAGCTGGATCGGCTAACGCTTTAAATGTTTTGGCTCTATCTTCAGCAGAAATACCAGTAGTACAACCATGCCCAATCAAATCAACAGAAGCAGTGAAATTTGTTGCATTTATTGCGGTATTATTCTCAACCATCATTTTCAAGTTCAACTCACTACAACGTTCTTCCGAAAGAGCAGCGCAAATCAAACCTCGGCCATACGTCGCCATGAAGTTTACAATTTCAGGTGTTATTATTTCGGCTGCAGCTATAAAGTCACCTTCGTTTTCTCGATGTTCGTCATCACTTACGATAACCAAATTCCCTTTTCGAATCTCCCCGATTGCATCTTCAATCTTTTCTATCTGAATATCAGTCATATATTGATGTGTTTTATGAAACGCAAATATATCGAAAAAAAGCGAAAGTAAATACAAGCTAATTTTTGAGTTTTTGAAATACGAATACGAGGCAATAATCTTCTTCAGAGAATTTCATAACCGCATTAAGTACTGATCAATATTTAATGTCGTATAATTTACCAAAGTTATTAGTCGGTATTGAATGTCGTCTCGCTCACGTCAAAGAACAGGTCGTTTTTACGGTTCATCAGGCCTACAACATTTAGGAATTTTCCTCTGGCAGCGGGCAATAATATCGAGCTTCCTTTTCTTTGCCAAACGTATGGCACATTTGGCGTAAGCCCAAAATGGCTCTCATCCCCAAAGTAAAGATCGATGTACCCACTGTCTTCCAATTCTTTAAATTTTTCTATTTGTTGTTTAAGTTCAAAATCATCTTGGTTGCGTTTGTTTTTTAGTGACAGCCTGGCTCTTTTCCAGATATAGCCCAGTATCTTTTAAAAAATTCTGCAAAGTCTTTTTGTAGATTACAATATTGTGTTCCTCTTCAAGATAGGTTAGAACATTTTTCAAATTGCGATTATGATCTTTTAATAGCTCAGAAATCACTGCATCAAGGACTTTAAATCGGGTTTTAACCCCCTGTCAGGCTGAATAGCAAGAGAGGCGATACCACTTTAGCCAACTATCGAACCAACGTTCTATCGTCCTCCTGTTTACATCAAAATGCCCAACAAGTCGGTGATCGTTCGTTTTTGATTGGATAACAACAAGCATTGGCTGCGTTTCCTGACTGTGATATTTGCACTATATTTTGTGAAGCTCTTCAAGTGCCTCAATCTCCTCTGTTTTTAGTATTGCATATCTCATAATGAGATATGTAATCATTTTACAGCAGCTAAACAACAAAATACAATAATATATTATTCTTAATACTTAGGTTAGATTTAGATTAGTTTTAGTTAGTTGATTAAAGAAAGAGGGGGACCAGCATTGAGTCCCCTTTTTTTGTGTAAATTTCTAAACAAAATTTAATCATTCTTGTTAAATTCGGGTAAATCTATTTCCATGAGAAAATTCCAAATATTTTTTCGCTACAAACCTAACTAACAAATAATTAATTCATGACTATTCTGAAACGGGTTTTCAAATTTTACTACGAAGGTTTTAAAAATATGACCTTGGGAAAAACGTTGTGGATACTCATCATTATAAAATTGTTTATCTTCTTCTTTATCATGAAAATATTCTTCTTCCCCGATGTTCTCAAAAAAGAATATTCTACCGATGAAGAAATCAGTCAGCATGTACTTGAAAATCTAACTAATACAAAATAAACCCTGAAGTTATGTTCGAATCAATAGACCTATCGTTAGTTAATTGGTCGCGGGCGCAATTTGCACTCACCGCAATGTATCACTGGCTATTTGTGCCGTTAACACTGGGAACAACCTTCATTATAGCCATAATGGAGTCGATTTACGTGAAGACCGGAAACATTGAATGGAAAAAAATGACCAAGTTCTGGATGACCCTTTTTGGCATAAACTTCGCCATTGGAGTTGCTACCGGTATTATTCTCGAATTCGAATTTGGCACCAACTGGTCGAACTATTCGTGGTTTGTTGGCGATATTTTTGGCGCCCCGCTTGCTATTGAAGGGATTATGGCCTTCTTTCTTGAATCGACATTTATTGCCGTCATGTTCTTCGGATGGAACAAAGTGAGTCCGAAGTTTCACTTGGCATCGTCGTGGCTAGTTGCTATCGGCGCCAACCTTTCGGCACTATGGATACTAGTTGCCAATGCATGGATGCAACACCCAATAGGCACAATATTTAACCCCGAAACCGCCCGAAACGAAATGACAAGTTTCTGGGAAGTTCTCTTTTCGCCGGTTGCAATCAATAAGTTCATTCACACCGTAACATCGGGATTTGTGCTCTCGTCGATCTTCGTAATTGGCGTTTCTAGTTGGTTTCTGCTAAGGAAAAGACATCATACTCTTGCTAAAAAGAGCATTTTAGTTGCAGCTATTTTTGGGATCGTTTCATCAATGGTGCTCATTTATTCGGGCGATGGCTCAGCCCGGCAAGTTGCAAAGGTTCAGCCTATGAAATTAGCTGCAATGGAGGGCTTAAACGACGGGAAAGAAGGCGCCGGACTTATTCTGTTTGGAATTGTTTCGCCAACAAAGAGCACCGAAGACAGCGAAAAAATGAAAGAAATTTCGATGAAAATTGAAGTTCCAAAACTACTCTCGTTAATGGCATTCCGCGATCAGAATGCCTTTGTACCTGGAATTAACGACTTGCTTACGGGAAATGAAAAGCATGGCGTAATGTCGGTCGCTGAAAAAAAAGAACGTGGCGACGTTGCTGTTCGCTATCTTACCGATTATAAGGAGGCTAAGAAATCGGGGAATAAAGTTCTCACAGACCAGCTTAAAGAGCAGATAATGAGCGACGAATTTCAAACAAACTATTTTAAATACCTTGGATACGGTTACATCAACAACCCCGATTTCCTGATCCCCAACATCCCCATTACCTTCTACAGTTTTCACATCATGGTAATGCTTGGAATGTGGTTCGTGTTGATATTCGCCTTGTCGATTTGGTGGGTGGTAAAAGATACAATCGAAAAACGCCGATGGTTCCTTTGGCTAGCTTTATTGTCGATTCCCCTCGCCTACCTTGCTTCCGAGCTAGGGTGGCTGGTTGCTGAGTTTGGCCGTCAACCTTGGGTAATACAAGATTTAATGCCAACTACAACAGCCGTTTCAAAAATCAGCAAAGAATCTGTTATGGTGACATTTATACTTTTTGCATTAATTTTCACAACACTGCTTGTGGCTGAAGTAAGCATAATGATCAAACAAATTAAAATTGGACCGAAAGAAGAAGGAGGAACCGAACAATGATAGCAGCAATTTCATACTCATTCTTACAAGAATACTGGTGGGCAATTATCTCTCTACTAGGTTCATTATTGGTTTTTCTGATGTTTGTTCAAGGTGGACAATCATTGCTTTACACCATTGGGAAAACCGAATTGCAACGCACAATGCTTGTGAATACACTTGGTCGCAAATGGGAATTTACGTTCACAACCCTTGTAACTTTCGGTGGTGCATTTTTTGCCTCGTTTCCACTCTTTTACGCCACTAGTTTTGGAGGAGCTTACTGGGTTTGGATTGGCATTCTGATATCGTTTATTTTGCAAGCCGTTTCGTACGAGTACAGGACAAAGCCTGCCAATATACTTGGCACTAAAACCTTCGAAGTATTTCTGATCATCAACGGATTACTTGGAACAATACTGATTGGAACAGCCGTTGGGACATTCTTCAACGGTGCCCAGTTTTCGCTCAACGAATACAATCAGGTTACATGGCAAACTCCGTGGCGGGGACTGGAAGCGGTGCTGACTTTCCACAATGTGGCACTGGGCTTATCGGTCTTCACACTTTCGAGAGTTCTTGCGCTACAATATTTCATGAATACAATTGATAATGAAGAAATTGTAGCCCGTTCGAAGAAACATATCTGGTACAATACTATCGCGTTCCTTGTTTTCTTCCTCTACTTTGTGGGTTGGCTATGCTTAAAAAGCGGCTTAACATACAACCCTGAAACAATGGTTGTTGATGTTGAACGGTTCAAGTATTTTCACAACCTGACACAAATGCCGGTGGTGCTGATTATCTTTCTTGCCGGAGTTGTGCTAGTGCTGTTTGGAATTTATAACGATCTGTTCCGAAAACAGGGAAAAGGCATCTGGTTCTCTGGAGCAGGAACGATACTTACAGTTTTTGCGCTGTTCCTTTTGGCCGGATACAACAATACCTGCTATTATCCATCAATTTACGACCACCAATCTTCGTTGAACATCAGGAATAGTTCTTCTAGTGAATTCACTCTCACTGTAATGTCGTACGTTTCGCTGTTAATTCCTTTTGTTGTGGCTTACATTTGGTATGCCTGGAAATCGATCAACAACAAAAAAATCGACAAAAGCGAAATGGAAGGAAATTCGCACAAGTATTAGTTTAAAATGAATATCCCCAACTGTACCTAAATTGATTTGTGAAACTTATTTTCAATTGCCACAGGCTTTAGCCTGTGGACTAGAGGTCTAGTTTGATAAGGGGCTTTAGCCAAAAATTTGAATTGGGCTAAAGCCCAGCCTACTATAAGCTTTCATATAGTCCACTACCTGAAGGTAGTGGCAATTCAAAATCTTTCGAATGCCATCAACTTCGTTTTTTAGGTAAGAAAAAGGATATTCATCTTAAATTAATGAATATCCTTTAGTTCACCTTAACCCAAATAAGGTGCTTTGCCCTTAAGTCCCGGCGAGGTTTTGGAAGAGCTGCGCCGGGGTTTATAACCAAACTTAGGTCTCAATAAGTAGTGTTCGTACGGCATAAGTTATATGTATAATTTATACGGCACCTTTTCTTTACACCACTCATATTTTAGTTAAAATACACTACACAAAATAACGGTTTTTGAATTCTATATGGAAAACCTTACAGTTCATCTTCAAAAAATGGCACTTCATCAAAAACATTAAATTTTAACATAAATTATTTGGAGTTTATTTTTTCATTATGTAGCTTAGTGGGCGTTAAAACATAAATTATTTTAAACTATTAAAAACTTTAAGCAATGAAAAAATTAAACTTAAGCGGAAAAACTTTCCGCAATCAATCAATCAATCAATCAATCAATCGTTAAAAGCCTTAGCCCTTTTTGTTGTACTGGTTGTGGCAAGTAGTAGTGCCAGCGCACAAGTAACAGTTGATGCAAACGGCAGGGTTGGACTGCATAGTTCAACCACCTCTTCTTCCGACGAAGTTTATGTTGTAGGTAATATGCTGTTTGCAAGTACGTATGGATCATCGCTACGAATCAGCAGTTACTACACAACACCCACACTAGCCCCAATGGCAAACAATACTGGCTACCTTGGGACAAGTAGCCTTCAATTCAACCAAATCAGGGGGCAATACCACTACGCAACAGGAGTTCTCCTCACTTCCGACAAACGGTTCAAAGAAAATTTTAGAAACATTGAAAAGCCTCTTGATAAAGTCTTAAAAATGAATGGCCAGGAATACGATTTTATCCTCGACGAATCGGATACAACTGGCACAAAGGAAGAGCAACAGAAACGGGCTTCAATGAAAAAGGATAAAATGGGCTTTATTGCTCAGGAGTTAAAAGAGGTTCTGCCAGAAGCTGTTGTTTACGAGGAAGCCGAAGATCGATATTACATTGACTACATTGCTGTAATTCCTGTAATTGTAGAAGCTATGAAAGAGCAACAAGCTACAATTGACGAACTAACCACCAGAATTGCAACGTTAGAAGGCAGTGCTGCAAAAGAAAAATCAGCCACCATTACAACCACCACCGAAGAGACAACCATTGCCAGCGAAAAGGCCACACTGGACCAAAACATACCTAACCCATTCAGCTCAACTACACGTGTGGATATTTCCCTGCCAACAACTGTTAAAAGTGCCACCCTTTACATCTACAACATGCAAGGCTCGCAAGTAAAATCGTACACCATTACCAACCGTGGCAATACCTCAATCACCATTGATGGCTATACTCTCGATGCCGGAATGTACCTCTACTCCCTTATTGCCGACGGCAAAGAGGTAGATACCAAAAAGATGATTTTAACGAAGTAATGATGAATCTGTGCTCTGGAGAAATCTGTAGAATCTTTGGCTGAGCATTGTATCTTTCAATACCACAATATGAGAAAAGATTCAAATACTAAACGATTGACCATTGATAGTTTAATAACTCAACTTTTGGTTGTAATGTTCCTTGTTGTTCTCTTGCAATGTTGCAAGTTAGATAAGGATTTCTGTAGACTTTCTTCTTTCGATAAAAAATTTACTTTAGAAGAGTACGAAAGTTTGGAATATCTTGAAAATGGGACGACCAAAATCAACGTAAAAATTGAATCTGAACAAAATGATTCATGGAATAAAAATGGTGGATGGTTATACTCTGGTGACGCTAGTTACGAATCAATCCACTCAAACTTTTATGTTTCTGACAGTTCTCGTTTTATTGAATTTGCTAGTGTTGCATGCAGGGATACTAGCTGGATTGCCATCTGGAAAGATTATTATTCACAATACACTTCAGTATTTTATTTCAATAAAGACTCTATAACAGGAATAAAACGAACAATCCAATCCAAAGAATATGAGAATTGCTATGCTTTTAGCGATACTATTGATGTGAAAGAGCTGGTGTTTGTAAAAGGCCAAGAGGTAGTAAAACTGGAATTGCTCAATGGTTATTTAATTGAACTAATAAGAAAAATAAAATGAAACACATAATGTCACAATTACTCAATTCCATAAAAAAAAGTAAGATTTTCATACCGTTCTACATTTGGACATTGCCAATAATATGTGCTTTTTCATTATTGGCCTGCAATAATGTAAGTTGCGAACTAACAGATGATGAAAAAGGTTATCTATATGAAAATGATAAAGAAATCTCGTTTCTTGAAAATGGTATAGACACAATTCTTTTAAAAGCTGAAACAACCTATACAATATTTGATGAAACATCAGCAATTGGAATACCCGATTTAAACAAAGAAGAAATGGGAACATCCTCCTTATCATTCAATAATTATAGGGTAAGTATTCAAAAAATAGCTTGCGAGGATTTTATCCGTTTTACACTATATCATATTGAAGAGAATCATAACAAGTTGTGCTTTTCTGAAGATTTTCCTTTAGACTCAATCAAAAAAGAACCTATTGTGATAGCTGGTCAAAAATATTCCGAGTATTCAATGCTTACAGAAAGTTCTTTAACCAAGGACATCAAATCTTTCTATTATGCAAAAGAAATTGGGGTATTGAAAATTGAACTACTTAATGGTTATACATTAGAATTAATTCCGTAATCAAATATCAAAATGAAAAGAATCATCTTATTATTTATAGGAGTATCTATCTCGATACTTTCTTTTACACAAACCACGTTGAACTTTCATCCAACGATGTTCAACAACCTCACCACGTCGAAACTTTCGACAAATGTGCTGGCCGATAAGGCAGGAATACCCGATCTGTTTTGGGTTCAACTGGATATCAAAGTTTGGACTAATTAAAAAAGTATTGCGATGAGAAAAATCTGTATCATAAAAGCCACAATTCCCATTCTTGGCCTTTTCTTGCTTCTGCAATGTTGCAAGTTAGATAAGGATTTCTGTAGGCTTTCTTCTTTCGATAAAAAATTTACTTTAGAAGAGTACGAAAGTTTGGAATATCTTGAAAATGGGTCGACCAGAATCAACGTAAAAATCGTATCAAAACAAAATGATTCATGGAATAAAAATGGTGGATGGTTTTACACGGGTGACGGTGGTTATGAATCAATCCACTCAAACTTTTATATTTCTGACAGTTCTCGTTTTATAGAATTTGCTAGTGTTGCATGCAGAGATACAAGCTGGATTGCCATCTGGAAAGATCGTTATTCACAATACACTTCAGCATTTTATTTCAATAAAGAATCTTTATCGGGAATAGAACGGACAATCCAATCCAAAGTATATGAGAACTGCTATGTTTTTAGCGACACCATCGACATTAAAGAATTGATTTATGTAAAAGATTATGGCGTAGTTAAACTTGAACTATTAAACGGATACACAATTGAATTAATAAGAACAATAAAATGAGATATATAATATCACTATTACTTGTTTGTGTAACCTTACAACTGGTTGCACAAACCACCTTGAACTTTCGGACGACGATGTTCAACAACCTCACCACGTCGAAACTTTCGACAAATGTGCTGGCCGATAAGGCAGGAGTGCCCGACCCAATCTTTGAGTTAAATGGCAACTCTACTTGCGACGCTTCGACCTACGAGTTGTGGCAGTATGCTTACCAGACACTCTATGTGGGTTTTGTGGGTACACCAACCTATCCCACACCTGGAACTATAAAGGCACAGGTGCCCAACAGCCCGGCCTCTGAGATTAAGCTGAACGGCCTCTACTTCAAATACAACCATTTGGCCGACAATGCTGTTTCGAGCGGTTTGATTCACCTTACCGATACACTGTTTTACGACGGTCCCAACAGTGGGAATCCATATTTGGAAAAAAATTGCGTGGCGGTTAGCCCAATGTTCCCGTCTGAAGTCCCCCTCAGTGTTTCATTCCGTGGAGGTGTCATTTACGGCAACCTCACAGCCAATATTGCATCGGCCAGCATTGATTTTGGGAATGGGGCTGGATATGTTTCGTTTGTGTCGAGCAATCTTTATAACATTAACTACAGCAACGAAGGCACATACACTATTACCTTACGGCTTACGCTTACCAACAACAGTTTGGTATATGCCAAATCGACCCTTAAGGTTTCTGGCGATGCTGTCCCTCTAAAATCAACACAATTGTCTGGATTTCATGATGATTATCCTTGTGATGATTATGCTATAAAAATTGTTCCTGATGAAAACTACTCCTACCAGATTGTCCGTTCAGGATCTAACAACGATGGGCAAATCAAAGTGTGGTATGGAAAAAATGCCAGTGGCCAAACCAAGACATCGCTCACCAAGCCCATTGTGATTGTCGATGGGTTCGACCCTGTACCATTAAAAGCAGTTGATCGTTCGGCGGAAGAAATCTATTTTGAAACAAATTACAACAATTCATATCCCATAAGTTGTGACCCCGAAAAACCCGATAAAACCCGTATGGACAGTATTTCCGAAGGTTTACTTGATCGGTTACGTAACCTTGGGTACGATATTGCCATTGTTGATTTTGAATGGGGCGGAAACTATATAGCCGAAAATGTGGAAACATTAAAGCAGGGCATTAACCAAATCAACAGCTTGCTATCTCAAAATGGGTCCACTGAAAAATTAATTGTAATGGGTCCATCGATGGGTGCATTGATTTCAAGGATTGCCCTTTCCCAAATGACCAACCACAACACCAAACTTTACATATCGTACGATGGACCTCATAAAGGGGCTTACATTCCAATGCCCTTACAACGCTTGTATGGCACGGCATTAAACGAAGCCAATCAAGCTCTAACTATAACCGAAATAATGCTCGCCTTGTTCGGGTGGCCAGCTCAAGCAGCAGGGCTGCTTAACTTTCAAATTATAGTTAATGGTGTATTAACCGAATATTCACCGCTTACCTGTCCGGCTGCGCAACAAATGTTAATGTACCATTATACAGGCACAACCGGGAATAATGCCTTTGCTCCATCTTCATTACACACTAGTTTGTATAACAGTATTGCTAACGTTTATCCTCAAAATTGTCTGAACGTAGCAATTTCTTGCGGCGATGGGCATGGTTCTAACCAAGCAACCTTTTCTGGAGTAACACAAGGTGCTGATTATTTAAATTATCTTAAAGGGAATTTCGTAAAGTGCAAGATTGAATTTAAAGAACTGCCCGACAATGGAGTACAATCTCCTTACTTGAGGTTAAACCTTTACAGTGAAAAGCTGGGGTATAAGCTAAACTATTTTGATAAAACCTATTACTCAAGCACGACCAGTACATCAAAATCGTACGAGCGAAAACCTGGAGGTAGTTTTAATGGCACTAATGAGATGTTCGATCTTTTAGGGACAATGTACGACCGTTATGAATGTTTTATGCCTTTATCTACAGCATTCGATTTAGCTAGCGGTGTGTCAAATAATATTTTTTCCGAATTTAGTATTCCAAGTGGAAGAAATTTTACCATAAACAATTATCCTACAAAATCGCCTTTCGACTTGCTTTACATTTGCGACGAGAATCGATTTCATGTATTGCGTGGCCCTCAACCCGTTGGAGGAACTGCTTCGTTGCCTGGCTTAACCCAAGATTTGACTGACTTTATTGTCTGGTTAGTTAAAGAATCTGGCAATGTCGATGGCCTTACGCAACAAGAAGTTTACAACTTATATGATATTTTTATGGCAGGTGGCACACAGAATTGCTCTCAACCATTTAAGGTTGCTTGGCTAGAAAGTGGTAGTGTTTCGAAAAGTTACAATTCATCAGCTGTGACAATTTCAAACGCCAGCATTACCGGCACAGAAAAGAACATCGAAGTGTATAGTACAACAGGCGTCACCATTGGTGTTAATTCATTCATTGGAAATGGTACTAGCATTCTTATTGGTCCAGGTAGTTGCAATTGAAAAATTAAGGCAACCCCCCCGCCCTTTTTGGGCGGGGTAATTTGAGTTCAAAGATTCAATCTATGAGCTTAAAAAATGAAGATTCAAGCTTATAGAACCGTTATTTAAGCCCAAATGATGAATATTCAAGCTCAAAAAGTCATTCTTTAAGCCCGTAGAACCATTCTTCGAGCTCAAAAATTGAAAATTCAAGCCCAAATATTCATTATTTAAGCTCAAAGAACGGCAATTTAAGTCCAAACAATCGTTCTACGAGCTTATTCAATAGGAAATATTACTCAACTAATCATCATATAACCAGCAATTTAAATCTATTCAATAAATTATTAACCAATAAAAAAGGAGGTAGCTTATGGCAAATCCAAATTATCGGATCGTTATTCCGACATCGGCCAAACCGTTGATTAGTTTAGCCGAAAGTGTGTACAAAAAGCATCAGGCAGTGGGGGCACAGTCGCCACTAAGTAGCTTAGTGAAGAACTCATGGGAAACCAACGGCCCGAAAATAGCTGAGGCTTTGTTGCTTCACAATCAAGCCGAAGAGTTGAAACGTCAATCGGAAAACCTGAACAAGCAACGCGACTTATTGCTTGTTGAGGTAAAAGAATCGGTGAAAGCCAGCCGCGACGTGTTGTTAGGTATCTACCGCGAGAACCCCAGAGAGCTTGGCGAATGGGGTTTCGAAGTAAACAGCGGTAGCGCGGGCAAACAATCAACCACCGAGGGGAAAGCCGAATAATAACGGAGTGGTTTGATTGAAGTCTTTTTCAAGGAGAGGAGATCACATTTTTACAATACTAAATGCCCCGGCACAATGAGGAAAAACCTCGGGTGGCCGGGGCTATTTTTTTGCCGAATTTTAAATCTCTCGATCTAAGTTCTAAGTTCTGAAACGAATAATATGTCGTATTGATTGAATAACCTTAACACTGATTCTTATTGATTAAGCAGAATTGATGCTTAGTCAAGCAGGAAAATATCCTAAAGGGATAGAAGGTTTATAGAAAATGAATTACAATAAAGACCTGCGACCCCAAAATGGGGTCGTACAACTTTCTCATCACTATTTTCTATAAACGTATGACCCCTCTGAGGTCAAACTAACTGCTTTCGACTTATTTACAAATGCCACATTTAATATTAACCAGAGCTCGACTTTATTTTTGAGTTCAGACCGCTTGTAAATTGTAAGATTCAATGCTAAATCACGCAGGAATAACGGGTTCTTTTTACGTGATTTTAAAATATTGGTGTCCGGTAAAAAAGCTGAAAGGGCTTAGAGATCCTTGTTGCCAAATGTTTAATAATACCATTTGAAGAAATGTAACAGTCCAATCTTCGCTCACTCGATTGACCTTAACATTTCTATTCGTCGGCATTATTGATGAGGGCTTTGGACTGATTAGAAAATGCATTTGGTATAATATTCCGCTCCTACGGGAGCTTGATTTTCCTTTACGTACAATTTACTACAACTATTATCGCGGCTCTGCCGCTTCTCTTTTGCTACAGAGTAGCAAAATATTTGTAGATAGTTAATTATGGGCAAAGCTTAAGCTGCATCGCAGCGAAACATTTTGAAACATCTTTTTACCGGACAACCTTGATTTTAAAGCAGACGATTGCTGCTTTGAGGTTTTAACGCTAAAAAAAAGATGATAAGGCGAGAATTGCAACAACAGCAACTATTGCCACTAAACCATTTATTATACAGGCTTTGTACAGATCTTGCTTGAGAATGTTGCGGGCATTTGTTCCAATATATGGTTTCGCGACCAGCTGGCCGTGGTAAACATTTGGACCTCCAAACCTGACATTGAGAATACCCGCCAATGCCGATTCGGGATAACCTGAGTTAGGGCTTGCATGTTTCCTCCCATATTTGAAAACAAACTTCGCCCCACGAAAACTAAACGTGACCAGCACCAATAAAAGAGCGGTGAGCCGTGCAGGAATCAGGTTTGCCCAGTCGTCGGTGCGAGCTGCAAACCAACCAAAATCTTTGTAACGGTCGCTTTTGTAGCCAATCATCGAGTCGAGGGTGTTCACCATTTTGTAGGCAAACATCAGCGGAATGCCACCAAGGGCATAGAAAAAAAGCGGGGCGACTACCCCATCGCTCAGGTTTTCGGCAAGCGTTTCGAGTACTGCGGTGCGTATCTGGTTTTCGTTCAGGCTCGAGGTGTCGCGCCCAACAATAAAGCTAAGCTGTTTGCGCCCTGCTTCCAATCCTTCGTTCGAGAGCTTGCGCTCAACCTTCAATGCTTCAGCAATCAGCGTATGATTTGCCAATCCATAGAAAACCAAAATTGAAGAAACAATGAGTGTTGCGGTTTCAAAAGGTTCAATCAATTTCAACCCGAAAAAGAGAGTTGCCCAAACAGAAAAGATCAGCACAACAGCCATCAACGCACCTTTCAGTTTGCGGTTCGAACCGTTGTTAAACCTTCGTTCGCCAAAAGCGATAAAGTTCCCAAACCACCTGATTGGGTGCGGAAGTTTATACGGATCGCCAATCAGTGTATCGAGCAGGAAGCCAATCAGCAATGGATTCTTAAACAACTCGCTCATTATTTTTGCGTTGAAGCCAATGAATAATCGCCTTATACAATTTGAAATTTGCAGTTTCGTCCTGCACAGCAATGCGGAAATACCGATCGTCCAATCCTCGGAAATTAGAAGCTTCGCGAATCAGAAAACCGTGTTCATTAAGCAAATATTCCTTTAGCGATGCTGCATTCCCACGTTTTAACTTCACCAGAAAATAGTTGCATAACGACGGCACCACATCAAGCAGTTCGCTTTGACCAAGCATAGCCTGAAGCTCTTGCGACCGCTTCAGAATGGCAGGAACATCGGGCATCAGCTCTTGCTCATGATCAATGATAAATTTCCCGGCTTCGATTGCCAATGCATTGACACTCCATGGCATAATAAACTGCTGCAACTCTTCGACAACCAATTCGGAAGCCAACAAATAACCAAGCCTCAACCCCGGAATGGAAAACATTTTGGTGAGCGAATTCGTCACAATCAGATTTTTGAAATCGGTTAGATGTTCAGCAATTGACTCAAAATCGGCACACAAACCACTATATGCTTCATCAATAACAAAGGTCGTTTTCGGGTATTCCAAAAGTTTCTCTTTTATCAGATTTACGGGCGTAACTGTTCCATCGGGATTATTGGGGTTGCCCAGCCAAACCAAATCGGGCACCTGATTGAATGGTTGCGAAAACTGATCGACAGGTGAAAAACTGAGATAATGACGGTGCATCAGGCAAGCATCTTCATACTCGGCAAACGATGGAGTGAACACCAGCGACTGCTTCCCCCTGAATGCCGAAGCTATCAGGTAGAACGCTTCGGTTGAGCCATTAGCAACCAACACTTGCGAGGGGTTTACACCGTGTTTCAGAGCCAATTTTTCGCACAATTGCCGGGCGTGTGGTTCCGGATAGTTCGCAATTGTTTTAAGCCGACCGCCCAAATGGTCGAGCAAAAGTTGATGTGGCTGGCAAGTTGCAACATTCGAACTAAAATCAGTAAGAACCTGATTGTTCGTGTTATAAATATTATTTCCGTGACCTTCAATCATCAAGTTCCATTGTTTTGTAGATGTATTCCAAATCTTTCTCTTACCTAAAAGTTCCCATCAAGGAATGAAAAACATTTATTGTCGTGTTTTGACAAAAATGAAATATAAAAAAGCACTTGCATTCGAAAGTATAAGGCCTTAGAGGCATAGCCTCGATCAATATTATAACAACGGATTTTAATCCGTTGGATATAAAAACAAAGCAATCATGAGAGCCGTAGGTTCGACACATCTATACGTTTTGGGTAAATATGTATCGTGCCTACGCCACTCTTCTTTTTTGTTGACATTAATCTCAACGGATTAAAATCCGTTGTTACAAAATCAGTCGAGCCTACGGCTCTTAAACGACAGCTTTTTTATTCCCTTTACTTAGTTGATTTAGGGGTTTTACCTCCCCATAATCAATCTCAATATCGAAAACCTTTTCAGGGGCAATATTATCGAGGAGAACCAGGAAAGCGCGAATTGGCCCACCGTGCGAAACAACCATAACTGTAGAATCGTCGGGTAACTTAAACAAATCATTCAGAAACAGGCGAACGCGTTCAATCAGCTGTGTGTATGATTCACCTCCGGGACAAGGCTCGGTCATGTAATTATTGAACCACTTCTTCGCATCGAATGTCCCTTCGAAATTACTCCATTGCTTTCCCTCCCACTCGCCGAAATTGAGCTCTTTCAACCGATCATCGTACTGAATTATTAGTCCGTCGGGAACAATCGTTTCGGCAAGTTTTCGGCAACGGGTCAACGGACTGGCAAAGCAGTGAGTAAACGAAATCCCTTCGATATTCGATTTCACTTTAACTGCTTCTTCCTGAAAAGAATTCATTACAGGAACATCGGTTTGACCGTAGCAAGTACCGGGTGGTACATCAACTTTTGTATGTCGAATTAGGTATATCTTCATTCTACAAAATGGATAGAGATGAGAAAAACAAGATAAAATAATATCTCCGAAATCTGTTGAAAGGCGCCCAGCACATCGCCGGTATAGCCGCCCAATATTTTATGGATATAGCTGCGGAAGAGGACTAAAGCAACCAATAAAACAGAAACAATTGTTGCAACCGACTGCCATGGAAGAAAAATCAATGGAAGAAAACCAAAAATAATTGCGAGGATTAACGTGCCAATGCCGTGTTTTTCGCCAATTGGTTTCGATTTACTGGTTTCATCCATACGCACATATTCCGAAGAGAAAATCAACCCAACAGCATTGAGCCGACTTAACGCATTTGCGGCAACAATCACAGCAAAAAATTTCAACGGATCGATATTCGACAACAGGAAATACCTCGACAATAAAGTCATTACCAACCCAATGGCACCATAAGTCCCAATGCGGCTATCCTTCATGATGTTGAGGATTTGCTCTTTGGAATAGCCCCCACCAAAGCCATCGCAGAAATCGGAAATAGCATCTTCGTGAAAAGCCCCGGTAAGCAAAATGGTTGCAACCATGCACAGCAGCACCGAAACAGAAACCGGAAGGTAATGTTGTGCAAGCCAATAAACTGCACCTCCGGCAGCACCAACCAGAATGCCCACAAGTGGGAAATAGCCAGTAGCTTTGTTCAGGTTCTCCTTCGAATAGCCAGTCCATTTAGGCACCGGAATGCGGGTGTAGAACATGAGTGCGGTAAAGAATATGCGTACCCCCCCACCCCCTAAAGGGGGAGTTTCTTGTTCGGTATATTTTTGATTATCATCCATTATGTCAACTATAAATGCTCAACTCTTTCTATTTCGCAGTTTGGTTAAGTCCCCTTTAGGGGATTTAGGGGTGTTTGTTCGAAACACCGGCCTCTTCGAAACTAGCCATCTCGTTAAGAAAAGCAATTGCTGAACGGACAATTGAGAGTGCAACAGCAGCCCCTGTTCCTTCGCCTAGTCGCAAACGCAGATCAAGAATTGGCTCAACACCAAGTCGTTCCAAAAGAACTTTGTGTGCTTTTTCGTTCGATTTATGACAGAAAAGGCAGTTGTCTTTCAACTCTGGTTCAAACTGACTGGCTGTTAGCATGGCGGCTGAGGCAATAAACCCATCGACCAAAATCAGCATATTTTGTTTTTTAGCTTCAATAAAAGCTCCAATCATCATGGCTATTTCAAAACCACCAAAGGTAGCCAGCGTTTCGAGCGGTGTTGCCGGATTATATTTTTCAGCAACCTTTGTAAGTACGTTTACTTTGTATTTGAACAGTTCGCCAACCATGCCTGCACCTGCGCCAACACACTCTTCGATAGGCATTCCCAGAAAGCTGTGCATCAACAACGACGATGCCGAAGTGTTGCCAATACCAACCTCGCCAAACGCGATGGTGTTACAACCATTTGCAACTTCATTCTGCACAAATTCAGCACCTTTCGACAAAGCCAGCTCACACTCTTCGGTAGTCATGGCCGGCTCGTTGATCATATTTTTGGTTCCCCGGCCAATTTTTGAACTGATGATTGGCATACCAGCCGGAAAATCGTAATCGACACCAGCATCAATCACCTTCATATCGAATCCGTTTTGTTTGCAAAAAACACTGATTGCTGCGCCACCGGTTACCATGTTCATAACCATTTGCCAGGTCACATCTTTGGGGTAAGGACTTACCTTTTCGTCGGCAAGGCCATGATCGGCAGCAAAAACCAACATCGTAGGTTTTTCAATTTTTGGCGATAATGTTTTCTGAATCAACCCAATTTGCAAGGCAATGTCTTCTAACTGCCCAAGTGCTCCAAGTGGCTTTGTTTTAAAATCGATTTTGTGCTGAAGTTGGTCTCTTAAAGTCGTCATAAATGTTTGTTATTTTGATTATTGAATATCTGTTTGTGTACCTAATTTTCCGAATAAGGGGCTTTGCCCCTAAACCCCAATTACTTCTTTGCCTTGACGCAAAGAAGTAATCAAGAAAAGTCAAGGCTGTGCCCGCTTCGCTCGAAAAACTAGCGCTCGATGGCTTCCCGCTAAAAAGCGGGATAAACTCGCCTGGCGGCTCAGACAGAAAAGATTTTTTAACGCCCTCTTTACTTGTTTTTCGGCTCACCGTCCAAGGCCAATCCTTTCGAATGCCATCAACTTCGTCTTTATAGTTAAGAAAATTGATATTCATTATTGATTATTTTATTTTCAATGGAATACCTGAAACCATTAGGAAGACCTCGTCGGCCATAGCTGCAATATGCTGGTTCATCCAACCTTGCAAGTCGGTAAACTTGCGCGAAGCTTCGTTATCGGGAATTACGCCCATGCCCAACTCATTGCTCACAACAATCAGTGTAAAATTCTGACCAGTCAAGTGCTGCCATTCGCGTTTTGCTTCGTCAAGCGATCGATCGACCTGATATTGATTGTCGTAAAAGATGTTCGTAAGCCACAGGGTAATGCAGTCGAGCAAAACAACCCGACCTTCGAGATTCAACTTGCTCAGTTGCTTTTCCTCTTCAATGGTTTGCCAGTTTTCGCCACGATCGCTCTGATGGCGTTGAACCCGGGCTTTGAATTCATCGTCCCAAATACGCGAAGTGGCAAGGTACACAGGGTTCCCTGTTAAGCTTTCGGCTAATTTTTGCGCATAACTACTTTTGCCCGAACGCTGACCTCCGGTAATGAAGATAATCCGGCGTTGTTCAACGGAATACTCTGAAGTTGTCATTTTGAATTGTTCTGTTTATTCTGAATCAATATTTTATTTGAAACAAGGAAAACCGCTGGCTTTTTCGAAAGCGGATTTTCCTGCGTAAAAACAACCGTATTATACACTTCTTCTATTGTTTTGTAATTCAATACTTCAACAGGTGTTCCCTTCTTCCAAAGCTTTCCTTCGTTCATCATCAACAAATAATCGCAATACTCGCTCGCTAGATTGAGGTCGTGAATAATCATCAATACCGTTAACCCCATTTGGGTATTAAGATCCTGTACCAAGTTGAGCACCTGCACTTGATGCGTAATATCGAGCTGCGAAGTTGGCTCGTCGAGCAGCAGTAACTGAGGCTCCTGCGTAAGGGCACGCGCTATGCCTGCAAGCTGACGCTCTCCCCCACTCAACTGGTTCATCAGTTTATCTTTAAATCGATAAACATCGGTCAGTTCCATGTATTTGCGGGCAATTTCAATGTCTTCTTTTGTCTCAAAAAACTGAAAATCGGAGCGATAAGGCATTCTACCCATCAACACGTAATCTTCGACACTGATTGGGACAGCTTCGGTATGCTGAGTAACCACGGCAATGCTTTTTGCTTTCTCGCGGATAGAGAGATGAGACAGGTTCTTATCGGACAATGAAATATGCCCTTTGCCAATTTTTATCTCACCAGAAATAGCTTTCAAAAGAGTGGTTTTACCCGATCCGTTTGGGCCAATAATGCCTGCAAAATCGCCTCTCTGAATTCCGAAATTCAGAGAATCGAGCTGAAAACCACGGTATCCGCAGATAAGATTTTCTACTTTCAGGTAGTTCTTGTCCATCACTAAATGGTTTTAAGTTTTGACCGGCTAAGCACCAGAATGAACACAAGGCCACCCACAATTCCGGTAATAACACCAATTGGAAGTTCGTTAGGCGCAATGATGGTGCGAGCCAGCACATCGCTAACGATAAGAAACAGACTACCTCCAAGGAATGAGCTGATAAGAAGTATACGGTAATCGCTGCCAATAATTGAACGCATCAGGTGTGGTATAATGAGGCCTACAAACCCGATAATACCACCAACAGCAACGCAAAGTCCGGCAAGCAGCGAAGCAACTACAAACAGCACACGGATAGTTGCGGCCGCATTTATGCCCAAATGAGTTGCCTTTGCTTCGCCCAATCGTAACGCATTGAGTGGCTGCGCAAACAAAAATGCAATAAAAAGACCTGCAACAGAGGCTATCAACATTGTTTTAATCAGCGAAGAATTTGGTTCTTCGAGCGAACCCATGGTCCAGAAAATAATGCTGTGCAAATTATCGGCAGAGGTTATCGACATCAGGAACATCATTCCCGATGATGCTACAAAACTGATCATTACACCAATAAGCAACATCCGGTTGATGTTTATCTCGCCCCGTTTCATCCCCAGAAAATAGACCAGAAAGATGGTGACAAACGCGCCAGCAAACCCTGCAACAGGCAGCATAAATTCGCCAAGTTTCAGGTTCAAACCCAACACAATAACCAACGCAACACCCAAGGCCGCACCGCCCGAAATGCCCAAGGTATAAGGCTCAACCAGCGGGTTTCGGTAAATACCCTGCAAAATAGCCCCGGTTATACTAAGCGCACCTCCTATCGAAAATGCAAGCAATAGTCTGGGAATCCTAATGTTGGATAAAATGGCATACTCCATGCCCGTTTTGTTTTTCAAAATAGATGGCAACTGGCTTAACTGAATTTTCATTTCACCAGCCAGAAGCGACCACATTGTTGCTGCAATAACCAAAACGAGCAACAGCAACACAAAGCCAATCCACAAAATATATTTCTTCCTCATAATCAATATTCAATGCCTTCGCGACTATAAATACCCGTATCGTAAGGATGTTTAATCTTCTTTACTTGGCTAACGTAGTCGGCCAGTTCAACTACCGATTGAGTAGCATCGCGCCCAGTCATAACCAATTCGAGTTCGGCAGGTTTATTTCTGATGAACTCGAGTAGAGTTTCTTCGTCGAGATAACCATCGCGAACAGAGATCAGGATTTCATCCATTATCAGCAAATCAAAATGGCCATCTTCAATAATTTTGGGAAGTGCAGTTATGGCTTCAACTGTTTCGTTTGCAATAACATTACCATCGAGACTTTTATTCAGATGAGGATGCCCTTTGGCAAAATTGTGCACCGTAGCCCCAAGTTTACGGAGGCTCTGCATCTCGGTGTAACCGTACTTTTCGGGATCTTTATGGAACGAACAGTAGCAAACATTCATTCCATGTCCGAGCGAACGGGTTGCCAATCCAACAGCAGCGGTGGTTTTGCCTTTTCCGTCGCCGGTATATACGTGAATCAATCCTCGTTGGCTCATTTTCCGTAAGTTAATTTGATCATTGTTTCAAGCGTTTCTACAAAGGTGTACGGCGTTGGGGTGCAGGCTTTATCAGAATCGATGATGAATATTTTCTTGTTCTTTGCTGCACTTAAGGCTTTTACTTTTTCCCATGCCGCTTTTTCTTCTTCGCCAACAATGCCCATTGTAACAATGAAAATCACATCGGGATTACGGAGCAAAACACTTTCGCGCGAGATAGAGCCAATGGTCAAATCGGAAGCAATATTTTTAGCCCCGGCATAGGTAATATAGTCGTCCATAAACGTTTTCGGCATGACGGTATAAAGCGGGTCGGCACCAATCTGAAGGAAAATCTTGGGCTTTTGTGTAGAATTAACCAACTTTTTCAGCTCTTCGACCTTCTTTTTACAATCACTTACAACCTTCTGTGCCCTTACATCTTTCCCGATAATATTACCCAAACTCAAAAATTGGGAACAAATATCTTCGAACGAATCAACCTTCGGATAAACTTCAACACGAATGCCAAATTTCCGCAATACGCCAATGGTCTCGGGGTCGGTAATGGTTGTTGCAATTATCAAATCGGGTTTCATTGTTACCACCTTTTCAACATTAACCTTTACCGCCGAAGCAACAACTTCAACCTTCCGACCAGGCTGACAATAGCTTGTGCACCCAACCAGCAGGTCTTCGGCTTCGAGGTATTGCAGATTCTTAGTTAGCGATGGTGCAAGCGAAACAATTCTTTTTATTTCAGAGGCTCGAACCAATCCTGAAAATAAAAGCACTCCGATTAGGAGGAGGTAAATGTGTTTGATTTTATTCATTGTTCTGATATTTCAAGAAAGTAGTGATTATCGTGTTCAGAAACGGCTTTTCGGATGAACGAAACAGGCTGATGAAACAGTGGTCCATTGAAAACAAAACTGTGGTATTCGCCATTTTCAGCACAAGCATCAATGCCATCGAGAGCTGTAATTTCGTTAAAAAAATCGTTATTGAGTTCTCGACCAAGCCAGGTTTGCGGTAACTTGTCGATATGAACCGAAACAGTGAGTGCTTTGAACCCTGCATCGATAAATTCGCGAAGCAGGTCGTTTGTATTGCAATTCCAAAGCGGGAAAATGGCTTCGATTTCCATGTCGCTGCACACACGCTCAATCCAGGTGCGGTGTTCCATCAGGTAGATATCGCCAAAAACTCCGGCGGTTACACCATCGTCTTTCAACTGCGAAATTGCCTTTTTGAATTGCTCTTCATAGTTGTTCCAAGCCGAAGTTTGCTGAGTAATTCGCAAATTCATGCACGAAGCCTGACGAGCAATTATGCTACGGGTGAGTCCGTGCGAGCGCGAAAGATTGCTATCATCGTCGCACATATTCAACAGACTAACCACTTCGTTTGTTGATTTTTGCTTAAACCGATGCAAAGCCAGCATGCAGTCTTTGCCACCGCTCCAAGATACAAATGCCTTCATTCTAAATGAATTAATGGCTTCGGAAAAATTAGAATGATACTATTGCATATCGTTCCCGAACTTTTCTTCCCGAAGTTCAAGTTAATAAAAAGCATTGGCAGGTCTTCTGGCTTGTCCTGATTTCCGACGCCTTCCCGTCACGTAAAAACGAACAGTGGCAAAGTGATGTCGAAAAAAATAAAAAAAGGACTTACAGCTGCGGGTACAGCTCCGGAATATTCTTGTTAGAAGCACCGGATTCCCATATTAAGGTATTTCCTGAAAAGAAAATATCCACCTAATGCGATTGCAAAAGTAATAAAAGGAATGGTCGTTTTATCTGGCATCAAAAAAAATATTCCCGACAACGGTGTTCGTATTTAAATAATTTTATTCCTTTGCAGCATCAAAATTTACAGGTTCTGATCCGAGTAATTCGGGATTAGGATTAATAGGGAATTCCGTGAAAAACGGGAGCTGTACCCGCAGCTGTGAGTCCACAAAAAAGTTTTGGCATACCTCGCCACTGTTCCGGGAAATCGGAATGGGAAGGCAGCCAAAAACCGGACAAGCCAGAAGACCTGCCTGTAGAATACTTCGTAGCTTTCGGGTGAAAGGCAAAGGGTGGGACATGTTTTTTAGTTGTATCCTGTTCTTTTTTAGTAGAGTTACGAATGTTTTTGTGCAATTGCCATGTCGTTTTGCGACGCGACAATAGTACCAACTTTATTAGATCATTTTGTAACGATGCATTTTAAGCTTTCTTCATTTGAATTAAGATGGTTGCCATTGTTGGTTGCCACCGTTGGACTGAACAGTACAGTTATCGCACAATCGATAACAGATACGGTTTTTCAGGTACCCGATGTTGTTGTTACGGCACCCCGAAATCAGCATTTTGGAAACGATATCAAGACCGAGGTTTTCACTTCGAAAGAGCTTGACGGGTATTCGGGAGAACCACTTGGTAAGTTTTTGGCTGGCAGCACCGCAATCAATGTGAAAGCTTATGGCGCCGGAGGTGGATTGTCGAACGTTACGTTGCGAGGAACTTCAACAAGTCATGTACAGGTAAACTGGAACGGTTTTCCGGTCAATTCGGTAACTCTGGGATCGTGCGATTTTTCGATGGTGCCTGCCGGAGGATTCGACCGGGTATCGGTTGTGTATGGAGCTTCGGGCGCACTTTATGGAAGTGGTACATTTGGTGGAGCCATCAACCTTGACAGTTACCTAAAACCCGAGAAAACTTTAAAAGGTTCGGCACAAATTGGTTACCAATCGCTCAAGGCCATTAATGGAAGTGCTTCGTTCAGCGTTGGGAACAACAAAATTGTATGGCAGGTAAATGTCTGGGGAGCAAAATCGGACAATGAATTTACTTACTTCGACTACATAAAACAACAAAAACGTACCCAAACCGACGGTGCTTGGCACGATGCCGGGGTTATTCAGAATGTGGCTTTAAAGCTCTCACCTACTTCAACAATCGAAGCCGGACTTTGGTATCAGGTAAAAGCATACAATATTCCATCGCACATTGGGTCGACATCGTATGAATTTCAGAAAGATTCGACATTAAAACTTTTTGCAGCTTATAAAACTCACGGCAACCGATGGGGTTTGCAGGTAAAAGCGGCCATGTTTAACGACGCACAGAATTACTGGCAAAAAGCCTCGGCACAATCGACAATCAACAGTATTGAATCAACAATTACAGCAACACAATGTTACGGTGATGCCAATTTCAGGTACTATTTCCGCCCCTATTTAACTGTAGATGCTGGCGTTATTGGCACATACATTGTTGCCGATGTTTCGGCCTATGGCGAACTGAAAAAAGAGAAGGGAGTAGCCGCCTTTACCGGAGTGAAATACGACAGGAAACGGTTATCGTGGCAGGCAACTATTCGGAAAGAGTGGAACAACAACTTCAGCTCAGGGGTTTTGCCTTCGTTGGGTGCATCGTGGAAAATGGTTCCCGGAAACTGGGTTTTGCGTGCCAACATCTCGCAAAAGTTCCGCAAACCAACCTTCAACGACCTTTACTGGATTCCGGGTGGAAATCCAACGTTGAAACCGGAACTGGGATACTCGTTTGAAACCGGAACTGCCGGAACTATTTGGAAAAACAGCCGCTCGAAACTAACAGCCGACCTGAGCCTATACTATTCATTGATCGACAACATGATTGTGTGGCGACCTGCCGGTGCAAACTGGACGGCAAAAAACTATCAGAAGGTGAGGTCGTTTGGCATGGAATCAAAACTTCTTTTTGACACACAATGGCAACGCTGGCAATACCATTCGTCGGCAATGGTTACTCTTAACCGTGCAAAATACCGGACAGATAGCAGCAACGAAGAGAAAGTAATGCTCTACTCGCCAAGGATAATTACAGCCTGGGAAAACCGGGTTTCGATAGGCATTGTTGATTTTGCGGTTTGGCACCATTTTACAGCCGACAGGTTTTACGACGACAATGCACTGCTTGCCCCTTATCAAACCATTGACATACAGTGCGGAGCAAAACTCCCTGTTGGAAAAGGAAATTTGGGCATTTCGGCCACCATTTACAATCTGACCAACACCACCTACGAACTGATCAGATTGTATCCGATGCCAGGGCGTTACTGGTCGGCTAAAATTAATTATGCATTTTAAAATTAATCAATAACAAAATAAAATTTTGACATTTATGAACGTTAAATTCTTGAAAACATGGTTGCTCGCCTTAAGTGGAGCAGCGTTGCTATTTACTTCGTGCGAGAAAACAACCGATGAACCAGACATTACAGCCAACAATCTGAAAGGGATGTTTGTAGTATGCGAAGGTGGTTTTGGTAAAGCCAATGGCGATGTTACGTTTTACAACACCAGTTCAAAAGAGACAGTTAAAAGCCTCTTCTCTTCGGCAAATGGAGTTCCGGTGGGCGACATTGTTCAATCTTTTGAAGTAGTAGACACCCTTGGGTTTATTGTAGTAAACAACTCGCAGAAAGTCACAATCGTGAACATGAAAGATTTCAAAGTGGTTAAGACTATCGACGGGTTTTCGTACCCTCGCAGTGTAGTACGTGCCAACAAAAACACGGTTTACGTTTCGAACGGAAATGGCTATGCAAGCAACTACATTTACAGCATCGACCTGAAAACCCTTACCAAATCGGACTCGCTGGCCGTTACTACCGGACCCGAAAAGCTGATTGAAGCAAATTCGAAGGTATATGCTGCAATTGGCGGCGGATGGAACAACGACGGCAATTCGGTTATTGAAATCGACCCAACATCTTTTTCAATAGCGAACACATTTGCAGTTGCTTCTGTACCTATTGATATAGCAGCCGATAAGAACAACAATATTTGGGCTTACTGCAAAGGTGTTGCCACTTACGATGCAAACTGGAACGCAACCTATTCGAACTCGGGCATCAGCAAAATTAATGTGTCGACTAAAGCGGTTGAAACATTCGCACTGACAACAATGAGTGCCTCGGGCCTAAACAATATTGCAGCAAGCAAAGATGGAAGTGAGATTTACTTTCTGAACGATGGACTTTATGCCATGCCAATAGCAAACAACACTTTACCAACATCGAAAGTTGTTGACCAACTGTTTTACGGTGTAGCTGTTGACCCTGAAACCGGCAATATTATTTGCCTCGACTATGCCAATTCAAAAGCAATTGCATACAACAGCAATGGAACGGAACAATTCAGTTTCGAAACAGCAACGTTCCCGGGCTCGGTTGTGTTTAGCTATTAAAAATAAACTGTGTTGAATTTTTTTATTTTATTTTTTTTAGGGTTGAACTTGGGTTTGACCCTTTTTTTATGTTGAAGAACACTGTTTCTTAGAAGAATAAATAAAACAAATCCTGACGACGTTTTTAAAAACGTCGTCAGGATTATATAAGAGAAAAATATTGAAGCACAATTACTTGTCATCTGTGCGTTCTAAAAAAACTCAGCTATTTTGAAATACTCATTGCTGATGAAATAGATCTGATACTTTCGCTGTTCTCTTTGTTGATCGATGTTAGAGATTCGATAATTGGAGAGTCCCCATCATAATCGTAAAGTATACGGCCTTCGCCATTCTCAATCCAGTATCCATTTAAATCACCATAATCATTGAGCATAAAAATAGAATAATATAAGTCTTTTATGCCAGCATTAGCTTTTGTCCCTGAAATGATTAGCAACAAATCCGCATCGCTTTCATGGCTGGTGGCTGTCATTTTAACAAATACAGAGAAATCATTTCCACTACCAGAAACTAATGAACCTAAACC
>Ga0209373_10001407_pt1 | contig 28430 bp, 27 predicted proteins | sample Higcelweek5metaG_FD_187173 | JGI IMG/M metagenome (GOLD analysis project Ga0209373, IMG submission 187173) | Freshwater pond sediment microbial communities from the University of Edinburgh, under environmental carbon perturbations - High... | ecosystem: Environmental > Aquatic > Freshwater >... | reverse complement strand
AACGAAGCGAGACCACCACAGGTGGTGGTCAGATAATCTTTTGAACATGCCGCTTCGGAGCGGCTCATGATTTTTGAAAGCCCCCACCTTTGGTGGGGGATACGTTACTAGCCCCAACCGATCAAGGAAGGGGCTTTCTTTCGTAATCAGCATCCATCTGGTGAAGTAATCAAGCCGCTACTTCTTCAGGCATCACATTCAGGCGTAAACCAACCCCATGCAGCAGGTTGAACAAAGTACGTATTTCAGGATTACCCCGGCGGGATAAGGTACGATACAGGCTTTCCCGGTTCAGGTGTGCCTTTTCAGCAACCGCTTTCATTCCCCCGTTAGCTTCTGCAATGTTCCGCAAGGCCAGAAGAAAGGCTTCCTTGTCCCCCTCTTCTAGCGCTGCATTCAGGTATGCAGCAGCTTCAGCAGGGTCTTTCAGGGCTTCAATCAGGTCCCGTTGATAGTCTGTTGTTTGTTTCATGGCTGTTGTCTCCTTTGGTGCTCTTCCAGGTATCCGGCGGCCCTGACAATATCCCGTTTCTGTGTGTTTTTGTCCCCACCGATCAAAAGCAGGATCAACCGCCCGCCCTCTCTGGTGAAATAGACGCGATACCCAGGACCGTAATCAATCTTTATTTCCCATAAACCGGCGGCAAGCTGTTTATGGTCCCCCAGATTACCCAGGCGGGCGCGGTCAAGCCGAACCCGGATTTTTGCCCGCCCGTTCACATCCCGCAAGGCTTCAAGCCATTCCTTAAACGGTGCCACGCCTTCAGCGGTGCGGTAATACTCAATATCACAAGGAAAGGTTTGCATGCTGTTATTTTAGCTTATAGGCTACAAATTGCAAGCAGATTCGTTTTTAACAGCTTCAAAGACGGTCCCCATGCTGACACCTTCATCACGATCCAAAACAGCTCCAATAACCGGCAGCGGCCCCCAGGTGAAGGAATCAGGCCAGCAGTCGGCAATGATCCAAGGCCCGGCTGTATGGAGCGGTTCCCTTGGTGGTGATCCGGTTCCAACAGGCCCGACAGTGACAAGACTCATATAGTGACAACTTCTTGTGACAAGTGAAAGAGAATGTCACGGCAGTTGTCACATGCTTTTTTCTTTTAATGCCGGTAGGTTGTGACAACAGTGACTAAAGTGACATTCCTATTTTATTTCATAAGAAAAGAAAATATAGATAAGCCGGTGTAGTGTCATGCAATTGTAATGTAATGAACCATAAAACAAAGAAACACAGTTAAAGTCATGCAACAAGTTTCATGCATTAACTTATTGTTATTGCAATACAGAATTAAATAACGAAATACCGGTAAAAACGAAATAAATTCACCACCATGAAAAACGGAAAGGCCCGGCGTGGGAACCGGGCCTTTCATAGTTTCAATCTGTAACGTTCATCGCCTTCCCTGCAACAGTTCTATTGTCATGTACTGCATTTTAGAAAAAGCCCATTCCGTTGAACCGGAAGGGCTTTTTCTTCACCGAATCGATATACAGTCAGATTAGATCTCAGTATCTCGAGTATCGATCAGAAGGGATTCAAGTTCTGCAATTTGCAGTTCGCCAATATCCAACACCTCGGCTTCAAGGGTCAGTTGCAGAGCCAGATCCGGTTCCTTAATCAACCCCAGTCCTACCTTATGGCAGGCCTGATTTACAAAACGTGCAATGGCAAGCATCTTGTTAACCGGGTCCCATTCTTCAAGGTGATGATCCCTGATCACATCACAATACATGGAAGGAAAATTCCAGTGTTGCATCAGGCGATACCCTTGCTCAACATGCATCGCCTCAAAAATTTCCATTACCAGATCATCATCAAACATTGAGCTGATCACGCCGGCCTTTACCAACCGCTCAATTGCCTTGACCAGATAAAGTTTACCCACATCATGCAACAAGGCAGCCAGATATATTTCGTCAGCTATACCACGCATGCCGCAGTTATGTGCCAGCCAACGGGCTCCCAAAGCAGCACCATGACTGTGCAGCCAGAGCTCCTTCATATAACGATCCAGTGCCGGATTATCGGAAGCATGGGCCGAAGCCTGAGAAGCGGCAATAGCAATGTTTATAACTTGTTGGGCACCAAGACGAATCACTGCTTCCTTGATGGTGGCAACCTTGGTACGTCCCATATACATCGGAGAGTTAGCCATCTTCAACATTTGACTGGCAAGTGACTGGTCTTCATTGGCAACCTGGGCTACTTCATCAACGGTAAAGTCGTAATCTCCCAACATTCGCTGCAGTTTGAGTGCAACCGGATGGAAGATCGGCAACTCTATCGGTTGTGAGGCCAGCAATTTTCTGACCGTTTCAGGCAGTAAAACCTGGGACATGTATCCCTCCTGAAGAGATTATCTATTAGAAATAGTTGTTATTGTTTCTATGTTATATTCCCCAAATTGTCAATCAATCGGAAAAGACTGTCAACATGACGTTAGCCTCGTCCAACGGTCAAATTAACCGGGTACTCCTGAACGACTCCATCACGCTCTTTCTGAACTGAAAGTATCCGAACCGTTTTGACATCAGTGAAACCTGCCTGCAGGAAATACCCTTCCATTTCAGTAACCGTAAACCCCTTGTGCGGTACATCCATCCCGTCTTCATGGAAGCTTCCATCCTCCTGTTGAAGGTCAGCAATGCAAAGGTAGGAGTCGGCATTCATACTTTCCTTAAAATGTGCCAGTAACGGTGCAACATGGAGTACATGATGCATGGTCATGCTACTGACCAGCAGATCTATGTTGGCAGGCAGCTGCCACGGTTGATCAAGGTCAATGAAAAAGGTTTCAAGATTAGTGATCCCAGCCTCTCGAGCCTTGGATGCAAGTTGTTCCAGCATGCCGCGAGAGCTGTCAACTGCAATCACTTCCTTGACCAGAGGTTGCAAGCCTAGAGTAACCAGACCGGTACCTGCGCCGTAATCAAGCATCCGCATAGATGACTGAGGATGGACTTCTTGGATGATGGTTTCTACAACAGCATTGGCCAAAGCAACCCGACGAGGTAGATTATCCCATTGGGCTGCGCGGCTATCAAAATCAGGGTGTTTCTTTTCCATGGGTTACATTCCTCTTCTACAAAAAATGGATATAAAATGGGTTATAACGGGCTAAAACTACTAACAGATTAACAGCCACACCCACAGTTATGACAAACCTTGCGAAAAGCAGAATCTGGCTCAATGGTTTCAGGAGCAAAAGCGATCCGTCGGATGGCCCGGGCCATATCTTCCATAATATCAAGTCGAGCACTCTTACCAATAATATGCCCGACACATTGGTTGTGGTGACTATCTTGTGGTGATGAAACCTTGACACAGTTTAGCAGGTCAGCATAGCTGTCAACTGTAATAACAAGTTCAGGGTTTAAAACCAGTTTCAAGTCGATCCCCAACTGTCCAAGTTCAACGGTAAGGGTTTGAAAAAAAGTAAGAAATGCAGCATCGTTAAAATCAAAAGACCAGTTCTGGCGCTGATAGTTTTGGCCAAGGATTGTAACAATAATCGACTTCATGAGTTTCCTCTCATTATTCTTTCAAATGAACAGTCCCGGTCCCACTCCTCATACCCGTCACCCGCAAGGGCAAGAAAAGATGCAATACGTTGGTTGTAAAAATCACGATCTACTATTTCCTGTTCTATCTGTTTCAGCTGGTCGGCACTGATCAGATGAAGCTCTTGCATAAACCGGTACAATGCGGAAATAGCCTCCAGATGACGATGCAATACGGCCGTTTCAGGTTCTAACGTACGGGTAACGTACCAGTTTCCTGCAAAATAATGCACCTGTCCTGATTGAGGACGCAGAACATTGCGCTGCAAAAAATCCAGTACATAGTCACGCAGATAATAGTCAGCACTGTAGGCAAGTTCTGAAGCCTGTTCCGGCGACAAATCGTGCTGCAACCAAAGATAGAATTGTTGCAGCAGTTTTTGGCACTGTTCATCTACCCTGAGTTCCTCCTCAAGGGTTTCAAAGTCAAAATCATCATGTTCAAAGACAATCTCAGTCATAGGACTCCTACACTATTTATCGGTTCGTGGATCAAGGGCATCACGAATCCCCTCACCCAACAGGTTGTAAGCAAACACCGTCACTAAAATGGCAAGACCGGGAAAAAGGGACAGCCACCAAGCAAATTCAATGTAATCTTTACCTGATGTCAATATGTTACCCCAGCTTGGCGTGGGAGGCTGCACACCTATTCCTAGAAATGACAGGGAAGACTCAGTCAGGATTGCACCGGCAACTCCCAACGTGGCAGCAACCAGTACCGGTGACAGAGCATTGGGTAGAATGTGGCGCAGGATTATTCTCAGGTTAGAACAGCCGATACAACGGGCAGCCATGACATAGTCCATCTCACGGATAGACAGCGCTTCAGCCCGAACCAGACGGGCTACCCCCATCCAGCCGGTCAGACCGATTACTGCCATGATGTACCAGATTGAAGGTTCCAAAAAAGTAATAATTGCAAGAATAAGAAAAAATGCTGGAAAGCAGAGCATAATGTCAACGCAACGCATCAGCACTGTATCTACCCAACCACCGTAGTAGCCTGCAACAAGGCCGACAACAGAACCGAGTACAATAGCAATCCCGATTGCGACGAAACCTACTTTCAGAGATATTCGTGCCCCATATAAAACCCTGCTGAACACATCACGCCCCAGCTCGTCAGTGCCGAACCAGTGTGAGGTGGATGGTGGTGCAAGTACCTGCCAAGCATTGATTTGAGTCGGATTGTGGGGAGCTATCCACGGTGCCAGTAAAGAAGCAATCAACAGCATCAACACCACAACAGCGCCAGTTATGGCAAGCTTGTTGCGCCTGATACGGGGCCAAAACACCGCTGCGAGGTAAGAGGTTCGTAATGACATCACTGCTGTCTGATCCTGGGATCTGCCAAGGCGTAGCTAACATCGGCAATAAGGTTACCGATCAAGGTAAGAAAAGCACCAATTACCAGAATTCCCATTACTACCGGATAATCGCGGGACATAACCCCTTGATAGAAGAGCTGACCCATGCCAGGAATCGCAAAGATGGTCTCAAAGATCACACTGCCACCAATCAGGCCTGGAATAGAAAAGCCTGCCAGGGTAATTAACGGTAAAAGAGCATTACGTAGAGCATGTTTCCAGATAACTACCCGCTCTGAAATTCCTTTTGCACGTGCTGTAGTGATGTAATCCTGATCGATTACTCCCAGCATGGCAGACCGCATATAGCGGGAAACACCGGCCAATGAGCCAAAGGAAGCAACTGCCACAGGTAATAGCAAATGTTTGGCCAGATCCAAGGTGCGCGAAAGCCAGCTATAACCCTCGTATCCCAGAGTATGCAGACCTGAAATCGGCAGCCAGTTCAGCTTAACCCCAAAGAAATACATTAACAGCAAGGCCAGCCAGAAGGTGGGCACTGCAAACCCGAGAAAGACAAAAACCGTAATCCCTTTGTCAAGCCAGGTATCGCGATAGACTGCAGCCATGACCCCAATTGGAATAGCCAGACCAAACTCCAGCACCAGGGCGACGATATTCAAAGAAAGGGTGATAGGGAGACGTTCCTTGATCTTGTCCAGTACGGGGCGATTATCACTGGAAAAAGAACGTCCCAGATCAAGCCTTGCCAGTTTGCTCAGCCAGGTAACGTACTGTTCATGGAGCGGTTTATCCAGTCCGTAAAACTTGGTCAGACGCTCTCTGGCCTCTTTACCTACTTTGGGATTCATGGCCATCTGCATATCCACCGGTTCTCCAGGCGCCAGATGGATAACCGTAAAGGTAATCAGTGTGATTCCCAACATCAGAGGTACCAGCAATGCTATCCGTTTCAACAGGTAGGTGGTCATCTATACTCCACCAAGGTACCGTTTAAAGGCCTGCAGAGCCTGGCCACGATGGCTGATCCGGTTTTTTTCATCCAACGGAAGTTCTGCCATGGTCTGCTGATAACCATCCACCAGAAAAAGGGGATCATATCCAAATCCATGCTCCCCTCTGGACTGATCAATGATCTTACCCCCTACCCTGCCTTCAAACAGTTGCTCAACACCATCAGGACTGACATAGGCCATACTGCAGACAAAAGCGGCACTACGCTCAGGCTGAGTCAAACCAGCCACTTCTTGCAATAACTTATGGTTGTTAGCGTTATCATCAGCATCAAGCCCCGCAAAGCGGGCAGAAAATACACCTGGGCGCCCGTCAAGGCCTTCCACCACCAACCCTGAATCATCGGCAAGGGTTGGCAAAGCGCTTGCTAAACAGGCCTCACGAGCTTTTTTCAGGGCATTGTCGCTAAAAGTGTTACCATCTTCAACCGTCTCAGGCAGATCCGGCAAATCCGCTGCACAAAGAACCTCTTCCACCAGACCATCCAGTAGTGCTCTGATCTCCTTGATCTTGCCCCGGTTTCGGGTGGCAACCAGCAACTTCTTCATCGGGCCAACGCCTCCTGTTGATGGGTAAACAGCTGGTTGATACCTGACATGGCCAGGTTACGCATGGTATCCATCTGCTCCAGCGTGAAAGGTTCTGCTTCAGCTGTACCCTGGACTTCAACAAACCGGCCAGATGAAGTCATGACAAAGTTCATATCTACTTCGGCGCTGGAATCCTCCTGATAATCAAGATCAAGCACAGCCTGACCACTAACGATCCCAACACTGACTGCTGCCACTGCTTCTTTAAGCGGGTTCTCATGAATCTTGCCTTGGGCTAATAGAGAAGAAACAGCATCAACCAACGCCACATACGCTCCGGTGATGGAGGCGGTACGGGTACCACCATCCGCTTGAATCACATCACAATCAAGGTAGATAGTACGCTCCCCCAGTTTGTTCATATCGGTTATGGCTCGCAAAGAACGACCGATCAGGCGTTGGATTTCAAGAGTACGGCCCGACTGCTTCCCTTTAGAAGCCTCACGGGAAGAACGGGTATGGGTTGCCCGTGGCAACATGGAATACTCCGCAGTAACCCAGCCAGTACCCTTACCCCGTAAAAAAGGAGGCACCGAATCCTCCACCGATGCGGTGCAGATTACCTGAGTGTCGCCAAACTCTACGAGTACAGCTCCCTCTGGATGTTTGATAAAATGTCGTGTCATCTTTATTGACCGTAACTCCTGCAAACTGCGACCTTCACGTAACATGAAAACACCTCTTATCCTGTCAAATGCCTAAAATGTACGGATAGCAACGCTGCATGTCAAACAAAAAGGGGGAATCCATTGCAGGATTCCCCCTTTTAAGAGTATATTTTCCTCAGATAAAATCAGCCAAGAAAAGTACTGCTGCTCCGTGCCCTGTTCTGTAAAATGGTGGAGTCCACCAATTCACCACAGCAGCTGCATTTCCACGCATCGAAGGAACGGATAAAATCATAATACTTTTCTGCAAACATGCGACCTTGGCAACGTGGACATTTCATGGCAACCCCTCCTTAAAAGAATACGTTACAGAACAAGTACGACTGAATGTACGTGGTTCGTATACAGCATATATGCCAAAACAAATGTAGGGCTACCTTACCGCTATGTAGCTATTCTGATTTCTTGTGTTGTACCGGTATCTTAACGTAATGCGAAATATTCTTTAACTTTTTTTCTCCAATTCCATCTATATGCAACAGATCCTCAATCTTTACAAATTCGCCATTTTTCTGACGATATTGAATAATTTTTTTCGCCAAAACAGGACCAATTCCTGGTAAGAGTTCAAAATCAGCTTCACTCATTAGATTTAGTTCAAGGGGAATTCCCAACGTCAGACATTGCTTGGTGTTCATCGGTAAAATCTTTATAAATGGCTTTTTTCTATGGCTTTTACATGAAATATCTACTGCATCTCCTGACCGCAGGCCGCTTAATAGCTGCATGCCGCTCCTATCCAAGACCCGATTACAAAGAGGAGTAGACATTTGTATGACGCTATCCGTCATTTTTTTGTCGATAATAGTATAGATGCCTGGATGAGCAACATCCCCGCTGATCTGTACCATAGTGTCAACAGTCGTATCAGCTGAAAAGGCCGTCAGACCGGAGATATCTCCGGTCTGACGGCCTTTTGCAAGAAGAACAACTGTCATAGTCACAGCTACAAGAGCCATGACAACCCGCTGGTGCAACATCTGACTATGCCAGTTCCTCACGATGCAGCTTGTAGTCAATACCGTCAATCAACGCCTGATAAGAAGCGTCAATTATATTGTCAGACACTCCAACTGTGCCCCAACGACTGGCTTTATCACCCAGTTCAATCAATACACGGATGGCTGAAGCCGTTCCTTGACCTGCAGGTAGTACCCGCACTTTGTAATCGTGCAGTTTAACCTCTTTCAGTTTGGGGTAAAACTTTTCCAGAGCTTTACGCAGGGCATTATCCAAAGCATTAACCGGGCCATGGCCTTCCGCAGCCGTATGCTCTATCTTTCCGCCGACTTTGATCATAACCGTAGCCTCGGAAGTAGGTTTCTGATCATCAGTACGTTTTTCATCAATAACCCTGAATCCCATTACCTGAAAGAATTTTTTGTGCGTGCCTAACGCCTTCTTCATCATTAGCTCAAAGGAAGCCTCTGCACCTTCAAACTGAAAGCCACGGTTCTCCATATCCTTGATTTCTTCAAGTATTTCCTGGGTTACCGGATCTTTACTATCCAGATTGATATGAAACTCCTCTGCCTTAGCCAGAATATTTGACTTGCCGGAAAGATCCGAAACAAGCACACGGGTAGAGTTACCTACCAGTTCCGGTCGAATATGCTCATAGGTTTCAGGATGGCGTTGAATAGCACTGACATGCACCCCCCCCTTATGGGCGAAGGCTGACTTGCCAACATAGGCAAGATGTTTATCAGGAGAAAGATTGGCAAGTTCAAAGATATAATTTGAGACTTCACGCAGATGCTTTAACTGTTCATCGGATATGCACTCTTTTTTCATCTTTAACTTGATGGCAGGAATGATTGAACAAAGATTGGCATTACCACAACGTTCACCAAAACCGTTAATGGTGCCCTGAACCTGCACAATTCCCTGCTCAACCGCCACAATGGAGTTTGCCACCGCGCATTCACCGTCATTGTGCGTGTGAATCCCCAATGGAATTGTAATCTGTTTTTTAAGTTTCGAAATAATCTCGGCAACTTCATACGGCATAGTACCGCCATTGGTGTCACAAAGAATGATGCAATCCACCTTGGCATCCTGGGCCGCCAACAGAGTTTGGGTGGCATATTCCGGGTTAGCCTTGTAACCGTCAAAGAAATGTTCGGCATCATAAAATACTTCGCCAACGTTCTGTTTGAGAAACACCAGAGAATCATTAATTAATTCCAGGTTTTCTTCCAGAGAGATGCGCAATGCTTCTCGCACATGAAAGTCCCAGGTTTTGCCAAAGATGGTGATAACATCCGGTTCGGCAGCGATCAGCGTCTTGATATTATGATCCTTATCCGGCGTAGTTTTGGCACGGCGGGTAGAACCAAAGGCGGCTATTTTTGCCTGCTGCAGTTTTTCTTTCTTGATATCTTTAAAAAACGATACATCTTTGGGATTGCTACCGGGCCAACCACCTTCAATATAGTGAACACCCAATTCATCCAGTTTGTGGGCAATTCTGATTTTGTCTTCAACCAGAAACGATATATCTTCAGCCTGCGTACCGTCTCGCAGGGTTGTATCGTATAATTTAATCAGGTTCATCAGTCTGTATCCCCTTTCTCATAATTCTGCTTTATAACAACGTTAGAATAAAATCAGTAGCGCATAGAGCTGTACAGTGTCAATCCTAAATCTTATTCAGGCGAGACAAAAGCTGCAGCATATTCCTGACCAGTAACGGGTTAAATTCCGTTCCACGACCTCTGACCAATGCACTGGCAATTACTTTTGGCGCTCTCGGTTCCTGGTAGGAACGACGGGTACGCATGGCATCAAAACAATCAGAAATTGCTGTCATCTGACTTGCCACGGATTGCTGCCAATCTGGCGACACAACCGGGTAACCGGACTGATCAAAACGCATATGATGCTCAAATGCTGTAATAGCCGCCAATCGCGGCACGCCGGGCGTTTCCATGAGGTAACGGGCTCCAAGCACGGGATGTTGCTTCATCTGAGCATACTCTTCATCGGTCAGTTGCTCAGGTTTTGTCAGAATATCCTCAGGAACAAACATCTTGCCAACATCATGCAACATAGCGGCAATCCCTATATCATTCAACAACTGTCCGGTAATACCCAACGATTTGGCCTGAGCCAAGGTTAGAATGCAAACATTAGCAGCATGGGTAAAGGTATATTCGTCCTGTTCACGCAAGGCTGCCAGGATAAGTATCGCCTCACCTTCCCTGCGAAACGCTTCTAGCAGTTCTGACACCGTTGCCGCAATACCACTTGGTCTCAGCCGTTCTTTACGTTTGATCGCTTCATAGACCTCAGTAAGCCTGGTCAGCTCAAGCCCGGGAATATCCTTGAGACTGGTTGCACCCTCACCAGAAATTCCGCCACCCGGTTCTGTACCACCTGCCGACGTTCTGCCAAGTCCAAAACCGTAGGAATCGCCACCTTCTTCCGACATTTCAACCTTACCGAGCCGGATATGGTCGGTTGATTCTGCACCCGCATGATCAGATTGGCCTGCCAGCAAGCAGATCAATGCATCTACTTCCTGACGTGTCGCACTTGCCAAGAAACGTAAATGGCCGATCCCCTGTTGTTGCAGAACCAACACAAACCGATCAAGTACTAATGAAAACGGTTGTGGTTCGCCATCAATTACCAGTTCTCCATCCACCTCAAGCAACGCAATATCCGGCCGTTCCGTCAAGGCGCGTGCCATACTGGCATAGGCTGCATCAGCCAGCCGTTTTACCTGGGGATGATCGAGTGTATAGAGTGAGGCAGCTGCAACTGCTGAAAGCAGGTGCCGGATAAATTCATGGATTTCATAGGCAGCTCCACCCCTGTTCATGGTGTCTTACTCCGAAAACTCTTTAATGATTCAGCAGCCTGCTGTGCAACATCGTCATTCCCTGTAGCCAACCGTTTCAAAAGTGGCTGGGCAGCTGAAGCAGGATACCGTTCAAGAGATCGGATAATATCAAGTTTTAAACGGTTCAATGCTTTGTAGGCAAGCAAGCTGCGGGCAGATAACACTTTGGCCAGTTCTGGCAGTAGTTCGGGTCTACCGATTTCAGCTAAAGCATGCACTGCTGCCGATTTCAACTCGCACTCAACAGCACTGTACCCTCCCGAGTTCACCAAAGACAATAACTTGCGTGCCATCTCCGGCGGACTGTTACGTCCTGCCATATTAATGGCACTTAGCTGGGTTTCCCTGTCAGTTGAATCAAGATCACGTATAATCTGACGCTGGGCCATTGGATCACCGAGCATGATCAGCGATTTCATTGCTTCATAACGCACCTTCTGGTTTGAGTGCTTAAGTAAAGGTCGCAACTGTTCACTATCCTGAGTCTGAGCCAGCCCACGCAACATAATGATGATGTTACGTAACACATACCAGCGGTTATCAGAAAGTCGGGCCAGCAGATAAGGTCGTGCAACACTCTCAAAAGATTGCACACGATCCATCATAAATCGCCGCAATGACATGTTTTCTTCTTCCGCCATACGATCTAGTAGCGGCTCAATAAAAGCTCGTCCCAAAATTTTAATCAAAAGCGCAACCTGATCATATTTAGGCTTGCCCCAGATGGTGAGACCACTCAGAATTTCGTCCAGAAATTCACGGCGACAGAAGGCATCACGCATAGCGCTACGCAGCGGTTGCGGTAGACGTGGATCAGCTGCCTGACTCAAAACCTTCAAGACCTGGCTATAATCACCCATTTCAAGAAAATGACCGCACAGATCAGCCAGATTTAGAATCAAATTCTGCGCCGTTTCGCTGGTCGGGTCTGCAAGTACCAGTTGCATGATAATTTCGCTGCCATGACTGTTGATGAACTGTGGACTCAGTGTCCTTGAAATTTCCTGTAACTCCGCACCATTTACCTGCTTTTGCACCTCTGAGCTCAAGGTATCAAGTAAACCTTGCATATACTCATCCGGCATATAGGCTTCACGCTGATGTTCCTGTAACAAGGTCTGAATCTTGCTATGCATCTCGTCATCAGGGGTGCAGGTTTTGTAACTGTCCACCAGATGTGGGAGTAGTTGTTTAAGAATTTCTTGTAATAATGGCGGGGCAGCAGCATATTCTTCTGCAGTTGCATAGGTCTCCTGCAGAACAGTGGGGGGAAGATAGCGAAGCAACTCTGTTGCAACAGTTTCACTATCTGAAGAAACTTCGCAAAATCCGTTTAAAATCTGACGCCGAAGTGTCGGGTCAAGGGCAGTAATAAATGCCGCCAGGTCAGCCTTGACAGGCTGGGGAGTATCCAACAACACATCAGACCAGTCAGCATGATCAGCTCCGTTACCGGCTGTTGGCAGATTACCGGAAGTTCTCTCTTCTCCGCCTGAAGTCGCCATAATCTCTTGTATGATTGCCGAGACACTGCGCTGGGCACTACTGGAAAGTCCCCCTCCCCCTCCTACTGTACGACGGCCAAAATGGGCATTCAGGGTGGCTGCCAGCAGTTCAGGACGGACACCGTCCTCTGCAGCAGTATCGGAAAGCCCCGTATCCCCCTTCATCAACGAATATACAAACTTTTCCCAGAGCGAGCCGGGAGCTTCAACAACGTCGCCATCCTGTATCAGGCGGAGCTCTTCTGTACCACTGAACCGGTCATAGCGGATGCCACGCACCTCTATTGAGCTAATGCCCGCCTCGTTCCAGAGTCGCTCTACACCTCCCTGGGCAAAAACCTCCTCTCGTTTTAGCGCAAGGATACCAAACAGCGACAACAACTCTTCGCGGTCAGGTGGCTTAATGAAATGAAGCGCTCCAATCCCTCGCTCAAAGAGAATAGCGGCAACATTTTTACAAATCTGGTTATTCTTTTCTACAAACTCATCCCCCAGCATAAAGCCGTCGCGAGTAATACCAAGATGTAAATCTGTGTTGTCTTGGCACATAACTCGTAGAGATTCCGTAAGCTTACGAAGTGATGACTCAATCAGAGGGTGACCAGGTGGATAAGCATTCCAATTGCGTCGAGTAATGTTTAAATCGCCGACAACTGTAACAAAATCCTTTGTATTAAGGTGGGGGGAAGTAAAATTGTTTAAATTCGAATCGTACACATAACTTCCTGATACGTAGAATGGTTTGACTATACCGAACAAATTAGGTAATTCAAGTAGAAACTATATGCTGTTAATGAGGTATGCCATGATGGCTAAAAGACATGCAGGCTTATTACTTCACCCGACATCCCTTCCGGGGCCAGGCGGAATCGGCACACTAGGAAAACAACTTATTGATTTTTTGAATTTTTTATCAGCTGCAAAGTTTTCGCTCTGGCAGGTTCTTCCACTAACACCACCGGCTGCAGGTAACTCACCCTACTCTGCCTATTCTGCTTTTGCAGGCAACCACCTTTTGATTGACCTGCAGCAGCTGGTGGATGAAGGTGATTTGCCCCAGCAGAGTATCTATAATAATTTCCCACTGGACCAGGTAGATTTTAAACAGCTCCTTCCTTGGAAAGAAGCGTTGCTGCATGAGGCAGCAACAAATTTTTTTGGTCAAGGGCATACAACTCGTCTGGATGAATTTTGGCACTTTTGCGACAGCACCTTCTGGCTGCACGATTACGCCCTGTTTCGTGCTCTTAAAAAACATTTCCGCAACCACCCCTGGCACCGTTGGCCTCAGGAAATAGCCCTGAGAAACATAACAGCAATTCAGCAGTATTCCTCAAAACTTGGACCAGAAATTGGTGTTCAGAAATATCAACAATGGCAGTTTTTCCGCCAATGGCGTAGCGTTAAAGCCGCGGCAGCAGAACGGAACATTGCCATTATTGGCGATCTGCCAATCTTTGTGGCCCATGATTCTGCAGACGTCTGGTGTAATCGAGACCTGTTTCTGCTTGACGTAAATGGCAAACCAACCGAAATTGCCGGTGTACCACCAGATTATTTCAGTGCTACCGGGCAGTTGTGGGGTAACCCGCTGTATAACTGGAGTACGATGGCACAGCAGGGCTATGGCTGGTGGATAGCCAGATTTCGCCAGATGTTTGACCTGTTTGACCAAGTAAGGATTGACCACTTCCGTGGTTTTGAAGCTGCCTGGCATATTCCGGGTACGGCCAAGACAGCGGAGCATGGAGCATGGATACCGGGGCCTGGAGCCAATTTTTTTGAAGCTATTAGATCCAGTCTTGGTACTCTTCCCTTCATCGCCGAAGATCTGGGAATTATTACACCGGAAGTTGAAATGTTACGGGATAATTTTAATCTGCCCGGCATGAAAATATTGCAGTTTGCCTTTGATTCCGATGCAACCAACCCCTATCTGCCCCATAATCATGTGCCTAACAGCGTCACCTATACTGGTACTCATGACAATGACACAAGCAAGGGCTGGTTTGATTCCTTACCCGCGAAGATACGGCAGCAGATGTACGATTATCTGGGATTTCCTGGCAAAGAACCGGTACAGGATCTTATCAGAGCAGCCTTGATGTCTGTTTCTGAGACTGCAATCATACCACTCCAGGATCTGATGGAACTGCCCACCGAAGCTCGAATGAATAAACCGGGAGTCGCCTTGGGGAACTGGAGTTGGCGTTATCAGGAAGAACAATTAATGGATGATTTGGCAGAACGGTACGCTGGCCTGCTAAACCGATATGGCAGGTGTTGATAAAGTTCTTTGTTTCAGTAAGACCGGCCTGCCTAAATAGAGCAATAATTATCCATAAATTGACTCTACCGTCAGCTTTACCTGTTCCACCATCTCAATTAATGAAGCGCGGAAATCATTGAATCGCATGACACCAAGCTGCCCTAACTGTCGCTCAATATCAAGCATATCCAGCCCATAAACTTGACCTTCACGTTGTTCAACACTGTCATATTTGCAACAAAATCCAACACTTAAACAAATTTTATCAGCAATATGCACTAGATGGGTCAATGGAGTCATGGTATCTGTCTGGCTATCATGATGATGCCGGATGACATCAATAAAAACCTCAGGAAAACGCCATTGTTCCGCAAGGAGCCCACCAACCTCGGCGTGACTGGTTCCAAATACCTCGATTTCAGACTGATAAAGATCCAAATCCCGCTCACGGGCTAACACCAGAACACGGGTAAACTCTTCACGACGTTGCTGGCTTAGGATTACTTCACCAATATCATGCAAAATACCTGCAACATATGCTTGATCAGCTTTAATGCTATCAGTATATGACGCAAGTTTACGTGCAATCAGTCCAACACCGAACGCATGTTCCCAACAATACTGCATCTTTAATGGACTACGGCTACTAGAATCGGTCAGTTCAAGAAAGCATGAAGTCAGGATAATCTCAAACACCCGTTGTGGCCCAAGATATACCAGTGCCTTACGAACTGAATCAATCTCTTGTAGTAATTTGTAGAGTGGAGAGTTTACAATCCTGATTATTCGTGCTGCCATAACCTGGTCAGATAACAGGATATCAGCGACTTCCCCCATATCAACATCAGGTTCATTTAACAATTGTATTGCGCGCGAAGCTGCAGCCGGTACTGTAGGAAGCACCTTAAAGGTCTTCATAATATTTTGAGCAACCGCATTTGAATCAAAATTCATTACTATTTCCCCTGATACGACTCTTGATTATTGTTACTATAGCAGACTCATAGAGCTATTGAAAAGAGTAGTTTCGTTTCTTGACAGCACTTGGTCAGTCGGGTAGGTTGTCACTATCAAAATGATGAAATTTAATACACTTTTGTCTCATAAAATGTGCATTATTTTCAGGAAGGCAACAATGTGAGGGTTATTGCCGGACAAGCGAGGGGAATGCGTTTGACAGCACCGGGTGGAACAACTACCCGTCCTACCAGCGACCGTATTAAAGAAGCACTTTTTAGTATACTTGAAAGCGCAAATCATATTGAAGATGCTGATGTACTAGATCTTTTTGCCGGTAGTGGTGCACTTGGCATTGAGGCTCTCTCCAGAGGGGCGAAAAAGGTCGTTTTTGTAGAAAAAAATCGTGCAGCCATTGAAGTGTTAGAGCGTAACCTTATCCATACCAAGCTTAAAAACCAAGCGCAGGTATTTCAGATGGATAGCAGCCAGGCCATAGAAAGACTGGCACGACACAAGGAACGGTTTTCTCTGGTATTACTGGACCCACCCTATCAGGCCGGTTTTTATTTAAAAATAATTGAACTGGTAAGCTCAACTGTTTTGACTCAGGAAGGCTTACTGGTTGCTGAAACAGCGACAAGGGCACCGCTTCCAGAGCGGATCGGACAATGTATTAGGATTGACAGACGTCATTATGGCGATACCGCTCTTGAATTTTACCAAATGGAACAAAGACATGCACCATAGCAGAATTGCCATCTATCCAGGATCATTTGACCCGATAACCTACGGTCATCTGGATATCATCCAGCGCAGCCTGAAAATTTTTGACCACGTCATTGTCGCTGTGGCCCGTAACTCTCAAAAAAATGCTCTTTTTGGCATAGATGAGAGGGTGGAGTTGATTAGGACGGTCCTCAAGGATGAGCCACGTGTCTCCGTTGACACCTTTACCGGCCTTCTGATAGATTATGTTGCTTTAAAAAAGGCACATGTGATAATTCGGGGGCTGCGAGCCATTTCCGACTTTGAATATGAGTTCCAGATTGCCCAGATGAACAGCACTATTGGCCATGCTATAGAAACCCTGTTTATGATGACATCAGTACAATACGGTTATCTTTCATCATCAATCGTCAGAGAAGTCTGCTCACTTGGTGGGGCAGTTGACAGTTTTGTTCCTCAAGCAGTAAAGAACGCCATGCAGCAGAAATATTGTCTAAAAAATCAACTATTATCCTAACACTATCCTAACAAACCAAGGAGGCAGCATGAAACTTGCAGATCGCGTTAACAAAATCCAACCATCTCCTACCCTTGCCATTGATGCCAAGGCAAAAGCTCTGAAAGCACAAGGAGTTGATGTTGTCGGTTTCGGTGCTGGAGAGCCTGATTTCGACACACCGGAAAGTATTCGTGAGGCTGGAAAAAAGGCAATTGATGCTGGTTTTACCCGCTATATGCCGGTTGGCGGAGCCGATGACCTGAAGGATGCCATTATTGCCAAGATGAAGCGTGACCACGGCCTTGAGTACACCCGTGACGAGATTTCTGTGGCTTGCGGTGCCAAGCATACCCTGTATAATATCTCCCAAGCCTTGATTCAGGAAGGGGACGAGGTCATCATTCCGGGCCCCTACTGGGTTTCCTATCCCGACCAGATTGTTCTGGCTGGCGGTACTCCGGTTTTTATCATGACCGACGAAACTACCGGATTCAAGATCACACCGGATATGCTTGATAAAGCCATTACTCCCAAAACCCGTTATCTGATTCTCAACTCTCCCTGTAACCCCACCGGTTCAACCTATACAAAAGAAGAGCTGGCTGGACTGGGACAGATACTGCTAAAGCATGAGCATGTACTGGTTGTGGCAGATGATATCTACGAACGGCTGATCTATGATGGCTTAAGCTTCTATAACATCGCCCAAGTGGTGCCAGAATTAAAGTCCCGCACTATTGTTGTCAATGGTGTTTCCAAGACATACGCCATGACCGGTTGGCGGATTGGTTACGCCTGCGGCCCTAAAGAGCTGATGGCAGCCATGACCAAGATGCAGTCCCAATCAACCAGTAACGCTACATCAATAGCACAGAAGGCCTCTGTTGAGGCTCTCAATGGTTCACAAGAGCCAGTTGCGGCTATGTGTGTTGAGTTTGAAAAACGTCGTAGCTACATTGTTGACCGTCTGAATGCCATGCCAGGCGTCTCCTGTTTCAAATCCAATGGTGCTTTCTACGTTTTCCCCAATTTTTCCGGGGCCTACGGAAAAACCACACCATCAGGCAAGAAAATTGAAAATTCCACTGATTTTGCTGCCTACCTGCTGGAAGATGCCAAGGTTGCTCTGGTTCCAGGTATCGCCTTTGGTGATGACCGTTATGCCCGCCTTTCCTACGCCATCAGTATGGAGAACATTGCAAAAGGCATGGATCGAATAGAAGAAGCGATTAAGAACCTTAAATAGTACCCACCGGGGACGCTTCGGCGTCCCCTTTTTTATCTGTTTCACGAGGTAAATCATGATCACAAAGGATATGATTATTGGTGATATAATCAGGCGGCATCCTGAAACGGTGCAAGTCTTTATCCGCCATGGTCTTGAATGCTATGAATGTCAGATCGCCGACCTTGAAACCCTTGAACACGGCGCTGGGCATCACAAACTTGCTATTGATCAACTACTGGCTGAACTAAACTGCGAACTCACCTCCCTTCCTGATCAACCGGAGTAACCATGAGCGATTTTGATCAGTATCTTGATCACTTTCCTGTAGGCCTCAAGATCACCATCGGTATTCCGGTACCTAGTGGTGACACCTTTCAGGATTGGGCTATCATCCATACGATTGACGAAGATCTGCTTTCACTGCAACTCTCTCGCGATACCCTCCCTGACGGCGTAAAGATTCATGTAGGCTCCATTGTCGATATCAGGGCTGGTAATGAAGAGTCTGGTTATGCCTGCCGCGCCATAATAGTTTCTGAAGGATATCGTCGAGAAATACTGTTGCGGTTGATTGGCGAGATTGTCACCTCTGAACTACGCGAGTTTTACCGGATTGATGCCTTCCTGCCGATTAAATATTTTATCAGCACTGAACAGAGCGAAGTGAAGCTAAAAGCCGCCTGGAAAGAAAAACGCGAAGTACGGATAGCGGCAGAAAAAGAGCGTAAGCAGCTGGCAAAAAAGCCATGGGAACGACAGCAAGAAGCTCCTTCAACCGAAGAACTACCAGCAGAAGAACAACGTGATGATGGCCAGTGGGATGATAGTGGCGAAGGGGGTGATCAGGAGCAGTCGGCAGATGATGGCAGAGATCACTCCTGGGATGACGTGATTCCACTGGCAGCAAACATCAGTGGCGGCGGCCTAAGAATTTTGTTGCATCACAAGTTTGAAGAAAACACCCTGGTACCGGTCGAAATTTATCTGCCAATCGAACCAGAACCCCAGATAGTTGATGCTGTCGTTATGGTGGCCTTTGCTAATGAAAACTATGCTGCCAGCAAGCAATTTAACCGAACCAGCTATAACACCGGACTAAAGTTTAAATTTATCGATGAGCGTGATCGAGACGCCATCGTTAGCTACATCTCTAATGTTCAGCTTAAACGGATCAGACAATTGCGGGAGCAGTATCTGTTCCGTGGAGGTGCAGACGCTGATCAGCCCCCGCCCATCAATCCAGCAGATCGCATGAAAATGGCGCTAAAAAGTGCCCTTATACTATCATTTGTTATTATTTCTCTGCTTATTATGGTTTTTTATTTCAAAAACTATACTGAAAATCGTCCTAAAAATGAAATTGAGCTGATTTTTGAAAAAGGTTTTGGAGAATATCTGAAAAAAAGTGGCAGGACACCACCTCCTGGACAATGAGACACCGCAGCTTTTGCCTCTCCACTAAAAAGGCCGTCCGACAATTGTCGGACGGCCTTTTTACAGCCCCTCTATACAACGGTTACTTTTTCTTCTTTTTGGCAACCTTCTCTGCAGTACGACCACCTATCTGCATTGGATCGCCTTTGTAGCCCAGAGCAGCCCAGTCCATCCGCTTGGCACCCATGTGACACTCGCCGCACTGCAGAGCCTGCTCTTTAGGAGCAACTTCATGGCCTGCACTCAGCCAGGACTGGGTTTTAACAAACTGGTACTTACCGCTGTAAGGCAGGCCTTCAGAGCTCTTTGCACCGTTTACAAGAGCCTTTTCCCAATCAAAATTCACCCACAGCTCTTTATACTGCTGGAAGGTGTTCAGGTACTTGAACTTGCTGTCCATTGGCTGGGTACCGGTATAGAACTTATAAGGATAGATCTTTGCGGTCTTATCCTTGATGTCGCCAGCCGGTTTGGTCATATTGACCGGTTTGGAAGGATCCTTGATCTTATCTCCCAACATGTAACGTTCAATTTGGCCATTGTACCAGGCATAGGTGGGGACGTAATTCATGCTCCATTTAAAGGTACCTTTATGCTTGGCAAAGGTTTCTTTATCAAACTCTTCTTCAGCCTTGATGTTCTTACCTACATCAGACCAGTTCCACATGGTCTTGGTTGCTTGACCTTTGGAGATGGTAGGAATATGGCAGGTCTGGCAAGCAACTGAAGCGGTATGCTTGTCAAGAATAGCCTTATTCTTGGACTTCTGGTGAGGAGCCTTGGCACCGGTATGGCAATCAGTACATTCAACCTTGGCTGAATAGTGAGCCATCTGGCTGGAACGGCCGGCAATGGCGTGATCCTTGGTCTTGTGACAATCCTGGCACATCAGGCCAGCGCCGCCTTTTGCCTTGGTTGCCATATGTACGTCCTGCTCTTTGGAAGCGCCTTCAAGGGTTGAATCCAGTCCAGGCACCTTAACGGCATCACCACCACCGCCAAAGAAGTGGCAGGAACCACAGTTTTTCAGGCTAGGCTTTCCAACGCTCTGGGCTGCCAGTTCAAGGTTCATGGAACCTTTTTCCATGGCCTTGGTATCTACATCCGCACCAACGGCAGCACGGGCATAGTTACCTTTCTGGGCATGGCAGACCAGACAGTCAACACGGGTCTTGTCATTAAAATCAAACTTGGTGCGGGTCCAGCCGTAACCGGCGTGGCACTTGTCACAGGATTCATGAACCATCCCATCAGGACCGGGGAAAACAGTGGTACAGAAGTTGTTGATCATGTTCTTTTTGCCAAAGGTTTTGGTGCTCTTCTCCATCCCTTTGACATGGTTAGGTGTTCCTTCCCATTTCCAGTGAGCAGTCTTCATGACATCGGCTGCCTGCTTTTCATGGCACTCCAGACAGACCTTGGTTACATCCTGCCCTTTTTTGAATGGCCCCTTGACAAACTCAGTGTGATCCGGACCGGCAAAGGCCTGGAAAGAAACCAGAACCAGAGCAGCGGTCAGCATCGCCACTATTCCCTTAAAACCCTTCATACCCTTCCCCTTTCGTTGTCCTGCGTATAGTGAGCTCAGCACCAGTTGCCGAGCATGGCATATTAAAAACGCTGTATAAGAACATATTCATATCTAGATGTCAACAATCTGTATACAACCACAAGAGACCATTACAGTCCGATTTAACAAGCTTTTTTAGTGCTTAGTATTTTAGCAAGCATCCAGACTACCAATGCCAGGCCCAGCACCAAGGTAACCAGAAAAAAGAGCAACGGCGACCATTGAACGTTTACCGGCACCTTGGTCATATCAAAGAAAGGAGCAAGATAGCCGGTTCTGACACTATCTCGCATGAATGACATTACGTAGATCAGTGGGAGACTCAACCATAGCGTAAGCATAACCTTACGCTGGTAGCCGGTAATCAGACTTGCAAAGGCCAGCAGGATACCTGTTGCCAGCAATCCGGTGGCAACCGTGTTGCCTCCCATAAACCGCTTCATCACCTCAGACGGCAAAGTCAGCAAGAACCAGGTTCCCACTAGCAGTTGCAGACCGGTCAGCCAGGTAAAGAGCTGCATGCCCAGTCCTACTCCCGCCTCAGAGACATCCCTGTCATGCCTCAGTACCACTGAAGAATATAAGGCTACACACAGACCGCCCACAGCCAGGGAGCCGGTCATCATATGCAGATAGCGAGCTACCAGGGTCGGATCAGCAAGGTTCAGCAGGTTGCCTCCCGGCGTGGCAAACCAGCGGCTCCAGCTGGCTGGAGAGATCATCAGCGTCATGTTATTGGAAAAGATAAAGCCCACAACCATCAGCAGTGCCAACACCAGCAGCAGTACAAACATCGCAAGGTTACCCAGCTTTTTAAAACTGAAGTCATAGATATAGGCCAGATAGTAGGCTATGATCAGCAGCGGGATCACCGCAAGCCAGAACAGCCCCATTAAAACAGTGCTTGAGTAAAGCAGATGACCATAGAGCACGTTGACAAACAGTAGTGGCGCCACCCCCAGATTGATGGTGAAGGCCACCAGAAATGGCAATGCCTTGGCCAGTTCATGGGAGAGATCATGGTAAGCCCGGCCAGGAAACAGGTGGGCAATAAATGCCGTAAGGACAGTACCAAGCATGGCATTCATGGCAATCAGATGCAGGGGGAAGGTCAGCATTAGCAAAAACTGAAACCAGCCCCAGTGTGCGGTCAAGATATCAGCAGTCGGGATCAGAGCAGCCGGATTCATTTAGCACCTCCTGTCTGTTTTACCATGTACTCAGTCATTGCATCCTTTTCTGCTGGTGTGCCGATATAATCAGGCATGGCCGGATTCAGTGCTGAAAGCTTATCAAGCGAAGCTCTAATCTTGTCCCGTGACCAGCCGTTCATTTTGGGCTTGATCTGATCCATACTGTGGCAGGCAGCACAGTTGTCATCAAACAGGGTTGCGCCCTGTTCCTTTGCCGATGTAGCAGCACCGGGATTATTGAGTCCGAACAGGTAACCAGCCATGACATCTTTATCTGCCGAAGGAGCATTGTAATCCGGCATGGCCGGATTCAAGGCCGATAGCTTGTCCAGCGAAGCACGTATCTTGGCGAGATCCCAGCCTTTCATTTTGGGTTTGATACTGTCAGCACTATGGCAGGCGGCACAGTTGTCTTCATACAGCACCTTGCCACGATCACCTGCTGCACCGGAATCGTCGGTCAGCGGTTTCCTGTGTAGACCGGCAGTCAGATAGGCTGCCAACGCCTTTAACTCGACATCTGTCCCCACAAATGGCGGCATGAAGTAGCGTTTTTCATGTATAGAAGTCAAATACTTACGCATGGCTCCAAAGCTCATATTTTTGGTGCGACTGACAATATCGTTATTAAATCCGCCCACGGTATGACAGGCAAAGCACTGATGCAGAAACAGTTCTCGACCAGCCTCAAGCTGGTTGGCCTGGGTCACCTCTTTGTTTTGCACCCACTTGGCGTTCTTCAGAAAACCTTCCTGATTGATCCGTTCTACATCTTTCTTCAGGATGCCATTGGAGTACATCACCTCATTGATAACATAGGGCCGCCGTGCAGCCTCACGGGTCCACTCAAAGGCCCCCATATACCCCATGGCGGCAATCATAACGATTACAATCAGGCTGCGGATGCGGGCCTTGGGGTTGAGCAGGATTAACGCAATCAAGACACCTGCCAGAACCGCCAGGGAAAAGGCACCGGTCATAACTGCCCGTTTTATGGTGGGGGAAGCCCCGGATACTAATCTGGCGGCTGGTGACGGCAATGCTGTCAGGTACCACCAGCCTGCCGGTACAGATAAAATCAGAGAAATCAACGCCCAGGTTCCAGAGTAGCGGATCATACGGTACCTAGTGGTATCATCTTCCAAAAAGGTTGCAGTCAGGAAACCGTAACAGCCTGCCAGCATAAAGCTCATAAAACTACGAAAAAACAGGGATGGCCAGAAGGTGGGATTAAAAAAACCGGACCAGAAATCATTATTGCTTACCCAGCTGCCCGGGGTAAGCATAAAGTCAATGATGCCGTTAATCAGAAACAGACTCATCCAGGCCGCACCAAAATAGATCCAGCCAATGGTCTGATGGGTACGGTCATCCATTTTGCCAAAGGTGTAGAAATAGACAAACAAAGCCACAATCTCGACAAGAAAAAAGACCCATTCTGCCGCCCAGCCAAACACAAAGGTGTGTATCAGCAACGAGGTGGCAGCCGGATGGATCAGAGAGATGACAAACCAGATGGCAACACCGGTCAGACCGCCAAAGACCATGGTCAGTAACATGAAAAATCTGGTGTGCCTTTTCACAAAGGCCATGATTGTCTGGCTCTGCTCCTTAATGGCCTTTCGTTCAACCATCACCAGATACAGACCGCCACCCACAGCAAAGTGGGAAACAAATACGTGTATAATCGCCACCAGAGCGATCAACAGACCTCCGCCAAAGCTTGGAACAAACCAGACCGGGTAATTCATAGCTGTTAACCTCCTGTCAGAATCGCTGCCATATCTGCTGCTGCCAGATTTACCGCCTGTTGAGTACCGTCAGTCATCCGCTTCAACGACCCACTGCCTGCGGTCAGTTCAGTGTCTCCCAACACAATACTGTAACGGGCCTTGAGCTTGTCCGCCCTACGCATCTGGCTCTTTAAACTTTTGCCTTCGCAGTCCGTCTCCACCCAGAATCCCAAATCCTGCAAAGCAGCCATCAGTTGGAAACCGGTTGTACGGGCAGCATCACCCATCACGGCAATAAACAGATCCGGTGATCTTTCAAAGCAGCGATCCCCCAGCAGCAGAGCAACCCTCTCCAGACCAAGGGCAAAACCGATACCGGGAACAGCAGGGCCCCCCAGTTGTTCCACCAGACCATCATAACGACCACCGGCAGCCACAGCAGATTGAGAGCCCAGCAGGCCTGTAACCAGCTCAAAGGTAGTACGGGTGTAATAGTCAAGCCCCCTGACCATACGTGGGTTAAGCGTGAACGGGACCGTGGCAGCGGTTAGATATTTTTGAACAGCATGAAAATGCTGATCACACTCAGTACAAAGATGCTCCACCATTGCAGGAGCGCCCTGGGTTGCCTCGATACAACCTGGTACCTTGCAATCCAGCGCCCGCAACGGATTGGTGGTCTGGCGACGGCGACAATCTTCACACAGCCCGTCCTGACGTTCAGCCAGAAATGACACCAGGGCCTCACGATAGGCTGGTCGGCAAACCGGACAGCCCAATGAATTGATTTGCAGCCGGGGTTCCGTCAACCCAAGTTCCTGAAACAGACGACTCACCATCAACAGCACCTGAGCATCAATCAACGGGTCAGCTGCACCGGTTACTTCGGCCCCGATCTGGTGAAACTGGCGGTAACGCCCTTTCTGGGGACGCTCGTGGCGAAACATGGGCCCCATGTAATAAAGCTTGTTGATACTGTCCAAGGCATACAATTTATGTTCAATCAGTGCCCGCATCACGCTGGCTGTGCCTTCTGGACGCAGGGTCAGGCTGCTGCCCCCTTTGTCGGTAAAGGTGTACATCTCTTTCTCGACAATATCAGTCGTATCACCAATTGAGCGACAGAACAGTTCCGTTTTTTCAACAATCGGCACCCTGATCTCATTGAAGCCATAGCGTGCAAAGACCTGGCGGGCGGTCTGTTCGATAAACTGCCAAAGTCCTGATTCTGCAGGTAGAAGATCATTAAATCCCTTGATAGCGGTAATACTCATTTAGTGTTGCTCCTTATCAACTACCCCACCACCGGCCAAAGGGCTGGTAATACGGTATACACAATTTTTACCGGCAGCCTTGCCAGCATACATGGCCTTGTCAGCCATGGTTAACAGCTCTTCAATTCCGTTGGTATCCTCCGGGTAGCAGGCAAACCCCAAACTTGCGGTCAGGTGAATCTGGTACCCTTCGGCTGCAAGAAATCTGTGTTTATCAATTGTTTTACGGATACGCTCCCCAACCTGTCTGGCAATATCAGGTCCGGTTTCCACCAGAATAATGGTGTACTCATCACCGCCGTATCGAATCACCACATCAACTTCCCGAACCGACTTTTTCAGCAGTGCCCCCAGCTCTTTTAACAGGTTACTACCCACCAGATGACCGTACGTATCATTAACCCCTTTAAAGTTATCAAGATCAAGAAAGACAACTGACAAATGGGTCGTGTAACGATCAGCACGTTTAATTTCGCGCTCCAGGGCCACCTTCAGATAGCGGTAATTAAACAGGCCTGAAAGTTCATCAATGTACAGCATATCGCAGGTAGAGGTAAAACGAAGAGCTGTATCCAGTGCACGGGCAGCATGTTCTTCAAGAAACGAGATATTTCGTTCGCTTTTCAGAGTTGGCATAATCTGGCCAGGGTCATTGAACAGTAACACCATCCCCAGACAGCTGTTTCGGACAGAAAGAGGGAAAAGAGCCGCTTCCCGCAGATCCGCGTGATCAAGCTCTTCATCACCAGCCAACAGCATTCGTACCGGTTGTCCTTTGCGGGAAGCCCGTTTGTGGAACGAGGGGGCTACCATTTTATACAGAAGACTGGCTGTTGACTCCAAAATCCCCTTCAGCTCTTTTATATGTAACTCGCCATCCATCTGGACAAGCCCGATGCCGCGGCTCACCCCGATCTCGCGGGCCAGAGCATCAACGGCAAGATGACAGACCCCTTCCAGATCAAGGCAACTTGACAACGCCTGACTGGTCTGTAACAACCCTAACATATTACGTAGTTCCTGATTTTCATCCAGCAGGCTGCGCTGTTCCATGCAGAGGCGCACAGCATGCAGTAGTTCATCAGAATTTATCGGTTTTAACAGGAAATCGCGGGCACCATGTTTGAGAGAAAAAAGAGCCGATTCCAGGTCAGCATTAGCAGTAACCAGAATAACGTCAATGGAAGGATCCTGGGATTTGATTTTCACCAGCAGTTCAAGTCCGGAAATACCTGGCATGGTTAAATCAGATATCACCAATCCGTATCGGCAATCAGACAAATAGTCTAACGCGTCTTCGCCTGAACAGGCCGTTACCACGGTATAGCCTGCCTGCCGGAGCAGATCGGCATAAAGTTCCCGAAAAAAACGGTCATCTTCTACGACCAGTATTTCATCCATCAGTGGAGTGGTAGACATAGGGCTTGTACCTGATCAAAAAAGTTACCAACATATTTTTTTAACGCACCACTCACTACCTGTCAAAATAAAACGTCTGGTAGCAGCAACCAATCTGTTTTCTGTTACAAGTGGAGTGACCATATAGCCGCTTTTATCATTTGTAACCATAACTGAACCCTGCAGATCAGTACGATAGACTCTGGCACCCTGCTGCCTGATCCGCTCCAGAGTTTCCGGCGCAGGTAGACCAAAACTATTACCCGCTCCTGCTGAAACAACTGCCACTTTAGGTCTGATTTTCCTCAGAAAATGTTCACCACTTGCTGATTTACTACCGTGATGTCCGACCTTCAGCACAGTAATTTCACCCAACCCGTATTTGACCAGCTGATCCTCAACGGAAAAACCGGCATCCCCCATGAACAGGGCGCTAAAGGAGTCATGTTGCAGATGCAGCACCAAAGAAGTATCGTTTTCCACCGGACCGGACCGGTTCTGTTCCAAAGGGAATAAGACCGTACAGACAAGGGTTCCGGCCAGTAAGGGACAATCTCCCTGCTTTAGAATCCGTAATCTGGTTTTCTGTCGGTTCAGTGCCGTTATCAGCCTTTGATAATCGTTACCCTCTCCCAAGGCTGCCGTTTGCCAGAACTCACCTACCTGAAACTGTTCCGCCACTGCTGGCAACCCCCCAAGATGGTCAGGATGTGGATGGGTTAATACCATGAAATCTATTCGGGATACCTTAAGACTGTGCAAGGCCGTTACCAGATAACGCTCTCCAAAGTCCCTGTTATTGCCAAACAGATAACCACCGCCATCCACCAGCAGGGTACGTCCATCCGGTAGTTTGATCAGGAGTGCATCACCCTGCCCCACACTCAGGAACATCAATCTGAGTTTTCCATCATCTGCCTGAACGGAACTAAAATGTTGAACAGTGAGTACAGCAAGCAGCACCAGACTGATCAAAACCCGGAACCGTATTGATCGGACAAAACTGAACAAAACCAGTAGCACTGCCAGAACAAGCAGATCAAACGGACCGACACAGAAACTATGCAGTATCGGTAATCCAGCGATCCAGACAACAAATAGATTACTGAGCTGTACCAGCCAGCCTGCCAGTTGCAGCAGTATAGCGGCAACATCCGGCAGCATGAAGATCAAGGGAATCGCAACGGTTGACAGAACGGTTGCGCCGTAACCAAGCAACGGCACCACCACCAGATTTGCAAGAATACCGGTAAACGATGCCTGATGAAATGCTGCCAGCACTGGCAACAGGGTTGCCAAAACAGTTGCCAGTGAAGCAGAGCAAAAAAGCAGCAGTGAATGTTGCCAGCCATGCTTGATAAAACGCTCAAACGGCGACATTAATAGAGGAGTCAGCACCACCAGCCCCCACAGGGCGAGAAACGACAGCTGAAATGAAAGGTCAAAGAGCAGAGCAGGGTCCGTCAATAACAACAGAAAGGCTGCCAAAAGCAGAACATCCAGTATATCAACTTCTCGTTCACTCCAGATTGCCAACACTAGTGCAGTGAGCATGAGGACTGACCGTGCCGTAGCCGGAGCTCCACCAGTAAAAATCAGAGAGAAAAGCATACATGGCAGGGCA
>Ga0209373_10001406_pt1 | contig 28450 bp, 20 predicted proteins | sample Higcelweek5metaG_FD_187173 | JGI IMG/M metagenome (GOLD analysis project Ga0209373, IMG submission 187173) | Freshwater pond sediment microbial communities from the University of Edinburgh, under environmental carbon perturbations - High... | ecosystem: Environmental > Aquatic > Freshwater >... | reverse complement strand
CATCTATGACTATGAATGTTTAATATGACTCCTGTAGAGAAGATATGATATTGTATTATTAACAACTCATTAGAGAATTACTTAGAGAAAAGTTTTTCAAATGTAAACTTGACTCTGCAATTTAACATTTAAATATTTTGTTGCTAGTATTACGAACTAATATGCCTATTAGCTCTGTGAAACAACATCTGCAAGATTCATAATTGGCTGCATAATACCAACCGCAATAAATCAAACAACCACGGCCATGGTAACTATAATAAAAGGCTCAAGAAGTTTTTGTATATTATTAATTGATTGATCAACCTCATCATCATAAAAATCTGCAATTTTTAATATAATAGTATCTAATTTGGCAGTTTCTTCTCATACTTTAATCATCTGAACGAGCATTTCTGGGAACAAGGGATCTTCTTCAAGACTCTCTCATATTTTAACTCATTTTTTAATATCTTCTCTTAGAAGCATTATTCTCTGTCTATAAACATCATTTCAGACAACATCAGCAACTATTCTCATAGATTCGACAATAGAGATTCAACTTGCTAGAAGATTAGAAAAAACTCTGGAGAATTTTGAAAGAATAACTTTTTTATTAATATTTCAAAAGATAGGAAGCTTTAGTATAAATCAGTCAATTCTGTATTTTCAAATTGGGGTTTTGTACCGTAATTTGATTCAAATAATCAATCAAGCAACTCAAATAACCATTAACCATAAATAATTAACAAAAAAGTTACTTACTCATATTAGAATTTGCGTTAAAAAAGGTAGTTTTGATTTATCTCAGAATATTTCAACTATTTTTGGAACAACCATTGTCATAAGAACAGATATTGATCAAAACATGATAACCACAATCGCTGCAGGATAAATAAGTGCTCATTTGAATTTTTTTGAAATATTTGATATTTTCTCAGTTTGATCTGCTAATTGCACTAGTGCAGAATTAAGTTTTCAAGTTTTTTCTCAAGATTCTATAATTGAACACTCGGAGTCAGAAAAATTTCATTCATAATCTCTCAAACAAAGACTAAGTGTTCTTCATTGTTTGATTCATTCTATAGTATTTCAGTATAACTTTTTTAAAATTACATCTGGTTCTTGTTTTTCAAGTATTGAAACCGCCTTTAATACTGGTATTCAAGCATTTACCATTGTAGCAAGTAAACGAAAGAAAATTACTTTTCATTTTATAGAAATTTTTTGTTGAGATATTAACCACTCATTAATTCCATCAATACTAAAATTAAATTTTGATTTTTTACTAACTTCTTTTTCGGATGTCTCAAGTATTATAAAATTATTATCCATAAATGATTAATTTAATTAATTATCTTTTACTGCACTATAAGCCTCATCAAGAGAAGTTACTCAATTGAGAGCTTTCATTATTCAATCCATCTCAAGAGAAATCATTCAGGCGTCAATCGCTGCATCATTAATAGCGACAGAGCTTTCTCATCTGATAATGAAATCTTTTAATTGCATAGTAATTTCCATTACTTCATATATTCAAACTCTTCAAGAATATCAAGAATTATCACAATGAGAACATCAAACTGGTTCATAAAAAACTGGATTTTTTAATATATCTTCATTTACTCTTGAAGTAAGTTCATCTTTATTAATTTTTTTAATTGTTTTTACAACTTGATCTCTCATTACTGGAGCAAGAGATTCAACTGTAACTTGTTTTTTACAATGTGGGCATAGCTTTCTTATAAGTCTTTGTGCCATTATGGCATTAATAGAAGCTGGTAAAAGATAAGACTGAACTCACATATTAAGAATACGAGTTATTGTCTCTGCAGCAGAGTTAGTATGTATTGTAGAAAGTACTAAATGTCCAGTAAGTGAAGCTTCTATTGCAATATTAATAGTCTCTTTATCACGTATTTCTCAAACCATTATTATATCTGGATCTTGACGAAGAGCAGTACGAAGTCAGTTAGCAAAATTATATCAAATATCAGGAAAAACCTGACTTTGGTTTACTCAATCTATAGTGTTTTCTACTGGATCCTCTAGAGTCATAATATTCACATCTGGATTATTAAGTTTCGTAAGACAAGCATAGAGAGTGGTCGATTTACCAGATCATGTTGGTCAAGAAGTAAGGACTATCCCATTTGGTTGAAAAATTGCCTTTTCAATTAATTTACTATTTTGTCATTCTATTCATAAAACTTCTAATGGTGGTATTTTTTTACTTTTATCTACAATACGCATTACTATTTTTTCTCAATGCACAGTTGGTAGAGTTGATACACGAAGGTCTAATCATTTATCATCGATAGTTGTAGAGATACGACCATCTTGAGGCATTCTTGATTCATCTATTTTCAAATTTGATAAAATCTTGTATCTAGCAACAATTTGTGGATGAATAAAAGATTGATATTCAACAATCTCCTTGAGAACTCAATCAACTCTAAATCTTACTCTAACGACATTAGAGAGTGGTTCAATATGAATATCAGAACTTCAAATCTCAACTGCAGAAGCTATTAATAAATCACAAATTCTTTGTGCATTATCTCATTTATATATTTCATCTTTTAATAGAATTATTTGGCTCATGTTTTAGTAAAATTATTAATATAATTTAAGGATTTTGCAGCAGAGTTTTTTAGAGTTTCAATTGAGGATTCTATAGATGACCATTCTAATAACTCTTGATTAATATCTATATCTTGTTTGGTTATATTTTTTGTTTTTAAATCAACTTTTGTTTTAAGTGTATTAATATCTTTTAATAATGACCTTAAATTAGCTACGGCCGATGATCAATCTCCATCTTTACAGAGTGGATTATTTCATAAATCACAATATTTTGCTTTATTATTAACTTCACTATACAGATCTTTTATGCTTTTAATCACTTTTTGCTTAGTAGTTTGTAATTGTTCAAATCATATTCATCTAACGTAAAATCTAATAGAAATCGTTCATCAATTCGATACTATTTTACCATCAGATCAGATAATATCTTTATCTAATAAGGGGCTTTTTAAGGTTAAACTATCAATACTCATCAATAAATTATCTAATAATGAATAATTACTCTCATTATTAATTTTTGATTTATTGATAAGTTTTCAATTCTGAATATCAAGTTTTCATGAATTTTGAATATATTCAATCATTTTTGAAATAGAACTATTTTTTCATTGAAAATCAAGATTTAGAACAAATGATCAAATAAGGTTAGATGAACTAGATTTATTTACACTTTTTTTAGTATTCGTTCAATCTGTAAAAGAAATATTATCAATTCAAATTGGAGAAAAACTTGAAATATTATGCTGTTTCAAAATGTTAGTTTCAATAAATGAAGTAAAATTATCCAATGTAATTTGATAATCAATATTTTGAATAGTTTCATTATAATATCCGTTCGTATATTGAGAGAATACTGGTAATATATTTCAAATTATTTCTTTATTTTGCTTAACCTCATCATCATATTTTTGTTCCTTAGAAAGCTCTAAATTTAACCAAGTTAAATAGTCTGAATTTTGTGTTGTTTTAGTTATTATTCATCTTAATCTTTCTTTATCGGAAAGTGCATCGATTATTTCTTTATTTGAACCATATTTAGAAGAAACTTTAGCTAGATCACTTACACTTACTCAATTATTATTTAAATCCAAATAAGAAGTATATAGTTCATTCGAATCTTTAATCTTAACACTTAAATCATCATTTTGAAGAAATAAGTAATAAGAAACAAATGAAAAAATAATTATCAAAATTACATTCAATATAATCTGATTTTTAAATTTTTGTTTTTCTTTTTTTTCCATATATACTATTTAGAAGATAAATTATATTTTAAGTTCAAGGTAAGAGTAGATTTTGTTTTAAAAATAGTCAATAATCAATCAGCACTATTAAACTGAGAAATTTCAATAGATTTTGGATAATTCATTACTTGGAAATTACTATTTTTTAGTTGTAATTGTTTAAGAAAATCTATTGCAACGGTTCTTGAAGTAGCATCTCAAGATTGTCACTCATCCAGAATTGGAGCTCATAAAAAATCACAAGTTAAGGTCAAAATTCATTTATCATCAAACGAATAATTAGAACAAATAATATTTTTTCATCTATATCATCATGTAGCGTTTGTTCTAATTAATTCAAATTCACTAAGTATTTTAGTATAAAGAACATTTGATTTTGATTTTTTATCCAAAATAAATTTAACCTCTGGTGTAGCTAAAACATATTCAATTTGTAATTTATTAGGAATTAATTTTTTGAGATTATCAAGAATTGTTTTTTCTAAGTTATCTTTTTTTGTTGTAATATCAGAGACTATTTTTGGGAATGTCTTACAATTAACACTATTATCATATCAATCAATATTACTACCAATATATGTGCAAGCTCAAGGAATATATGAAACAAAATCAGAATCTGTTGATTTAATATAAATATGAAGAAAAAATAAAATATTAAAAACTAGAATTATATAGAAAATATAAGTTGTAGCTTTTGTAATAAGAATGATTGGCTCATTTTTGATTTCATAGTTTATCTCTGTTTGTGTTTCAAGAAAATTTAAATCTCAAAGTTCCTGAAAAATATTAACATTAGTATTTTGAGTTGAATTATTGTTTGATCAAACAATAATATTCTCTTGTGAATCATTTTTATAAGATTCTCAAGCATTATCCAAATCCTCTCAATCAATTTTATTTTTTTTACTAAATAAAGATAGAAAACTAAATTTTGGTTTTTCAACAGATTCTGATATATCATCATTATCAATGTTTAATGAAGTTTCATTACTCAGTAACGATACATCTTGTGACGAAAAATTTGAAGTATTTTCTTCTCAGACTTCTATATTTTCTTTTATTTTATCAACTTCTTGAGAGTTATTCGAATTTAAATTACTTTCCTCCATAAGTTATTAAATTAATATATATGTACCATAATAGCACATATATAATGATATTGCAAAAAATGATTTATTTTTATATTAACAAATTCTAAATAATACTAATAATATAAAAAAACTCCTTCGTTGAACCGACCCCACAAAAGTGGAATGGAAATAAAACTCCATTCCACTTTTTTTGTTAGTTGAATATACTTCAAAAAAAGAAATTATTTCTTAATAATTTTAATATGAGTAATAAAGAGTACAGCAAAGAACAAATAGAAATACTTAAAGCTAACAAATATATTAAGAACTGTAGCTCTAAATATATAACATTCACAGATGAAATAAAGATTGAAGCTTTGAAATTGGATAATAAGTGAGTTTACTTCAGAGATATATTCAGACACTTCTGATTCCCAGATTTCATAGTTGATTCTGAAGTTCCAAGGCATAGACTAAAGAACTGGAGAAAAAATATGAAAACAAAGTGATTACAATGATTAGTAGGCACAAAGAAGTGAAGAAAAAAGTGAGAAAATATAGATATTTCTAAAATGACTCAAGAAGAGAAAATAGAATATCTAGAAACAAAAACAGCCTATCTGGAAGAACTTCACAAATCAATCTACTGACATTATCCCTAAAGCACTAATATTTGATATTATATATAGACTATCCAAAACATTTGATAGCAGAGTATTATGTATAATAGCAAAAGTCTCTCTGTCTTGATATTACAAACATAAGAAACTAATTCTTTCAAACAAGACTAAAGAAGAAAGAGAAAAAATCGATTTAGAACTAATAAAAGAAATTTCATTGAAATCTAAACAAAAGAATTGATATCGCATGATAACAATGTTACTTAAGTCAAAATGAATAATAATGAATCATAAGAAAGTATTAAGACTCATGAATAAATATAGTTTACTTGCTAAGATAAGAAGAAGAAATCCATACAAGCATATAATGAAAACAAACGGGGAACATAGGACTGTAGAAAATAAACTAAACAGAGAATTTAGCTGAATTAGTCCTTTAAAGAAATTATGAACTGATATAACATATATAAGATTTAAATGAAGATGGATATATCTATCAATAATAAAAGATATAGTTACATCTGAGATACTTTCATCTAAAATTTCAGATAATATTTGATTATGAGTTGTACTTGATACAATAAAAGAATTGAAAGAGAAATATCCTAGCTGAGAGTTAAATAATACATTACTTCATTCAGATCAATGATTTCACTATACTCATCCAAGTTTTTGAAACTATCTGAAAGAACTCTGATGTATACAATCTATGTCTAGAAAGTGAAATTGTATTGATAATGCTCCAACAGAATCTTTCTTCTGACACATGAAAGATGAAATTGATATTTCTTTATGTAATACTTTAGAAGAAGTTGCAAAATATATAGAAAGCTATATATTCTATTACAATAATTCAAGACCTCAATGGTCAAGAAAAAAGATGACTCCTGTTGAGTACAGAAATCATCTTCTAAATTTAACATAAGAGTTTTTATTCATTCCACTAAAGTGGGTGCGGTTCACGTTTGAAGGAGTTTTTTTAGGAAATATAAATTTATTTCATTTTATTTCTTAGAAATGCTGGGATATCAAGATCAGAATTGTCATCATTGAATGAACTTTGTTGCGGAGTAGTTGGTTTATTAAAAGTTGTCTGAGGACCTAGAACTCTTTTACCAAATCAAGTTGAAGAAGTGGTTTTTGGAGAATCGTGGAATTTTTTATTACTTTCTTCATTAAATCCTGTTGCAACAACTGTAATTTTGATTTCTCAAGTGTAGTTATCATTAATAGTAGCACCGAATATAATATTTGCCTCAGGATCACATGCTTCAGTAATAATCTTAGCTGCTTCATCAACTTCAAACATTGATAAATCAGATCCTCAAGTAATATTGAACAATAATCATCTAGCTCAAGCAATAGAAAGTTCAAGAAGTGGACTATCGATTGCAGCTCTAGCAGCTTCAACCGCTCTATTCTCTCAAGAACCGTATCAGATACCCATTAATGCGCTTCATGCATTCTCCATTACTGATTTGATATCAGCGAAATCAACATTAATTAACCCTGGGTGAGTAATCAAATCTGCAATACCTTGTACTCATTGATTAAGTACTTCATCAACAATACTAAAAGCATCAAGAAGAGGTGTTTTCTTATCAATTATAGAAAGAATTTTATCGTTTGGAATTGTGATAAGTGTGTCAACTTTGTCTTTCAATTTATCAAATCAGTCAAGTCATTGTATAGCTCTTCTCTGTCATTCAAAACTAAATGGCTTAGTAATAACTCAAACAACTAATGCTCCAAGTCATTTTGCAATTTCTGCAATTACTGGAGAGGCTCAAGTACCAGTTCAACCTCACATTCCACAAGTAATAAATACCATGTCAGCTCAAGCAAGTGCTTGTTTGATTTCTTCCGAAGATTCTTCTGCAGCCTTTTTACCAACATCAGGATTAGCTCAAGCTCAAAGTCCACGAGTAGTTGCTCTACCAATATTGATTCTAACTTGTGCCTTAGAAGTAAATAATGCTTGTGCATCAGTATTAATTGCAACGAATTCAACTCAATCTAGTCAAGTTCAGATCATTCTGTTTACAGCATTTTGTCAACCTCAACCAATTCAAACAACCTTAATGTTTGCAACTGGAGAAATATATTCTGAAACGTTAATCTCTTCAATAGGATTTTTTACAAAATCACCACGAAGGTAAGATTTTAATTTGTCATCAGATTTGCGAATAGTCATAGTATATATAAATTAAATATTAAATATAAAAAATGTTAATTATTTTGGAATAATCTTACCAACTAAGTTCTTAAGTGAACTCCAGAAACCACCAATATTTAAGTTAAAATTAGTACTTTTGTGTGAGCTATATTTCTGCGAAAGAATTAATGTTCATATTACAGCAGAGAATTGAGGATCACTAACGGAAGTTCCGCTAATAAAGTCAGAATCTTCTGGTAATCAAATAGAAGCTGGCAATCTTAATACTTCTTTACATAATTCTAGAATTCATTTCATTTTTACTCATCCTCAAGTAAGTACAGCTCACTCAGGAAGCATTCAATCTTTATGGATTTTTTTGAGTTCTGCAGTAATAAAGTAGAATAGTTCGTTGTATCTTGCTCTTACGATTTCTGATAAATATTTAATAGAAAGTGTTCCAGATTCATTTTTTGATAATTTTGATAGATCAATTTCTTCGTCTTTTTTCTCAATTTTACATAACATTACATCACCATATTCTGTCTTAAGTTTCTCAGCCAGATCAATAGAAACTCTAGCGCCAAGTGCAACGTCACTAGTCACATTCTCTCAGCCAATAGGAATTACACTTGAGTAAATCATAACTCATTCTTCGAAAACTGTAATTCAAGTAGTGTTTGCTCCGATATCTATACAGACAACTCATAATTCTTTCTGTCTCTTAGTAAGAACTGACTCTGCGGAAGTAATAAGACTTGGATATATATCAATAATATCAACACCGTTATCAAATACTCATTTCTTAATATTGTTAAGTATATTTGCTCCAATTGAGAAAATATGGGCAACTACTTCTAATTTCTTTGCTTGCATTCCTATTGGATTCTTAATTCATGTCTCGAAGTCAATTGCAAAAGTCTCAGGAATAACTTTAAGAACAACTCTATTCTGCAAATCAACTCAGTTCTGAGCCATATCAAGTCCCCTATTTACATCATCTTCAGTAATCTCAGTATTCATTATGGCAACAATTCATTTATTAGATGAAACGTCAATTCAAGTTCAAGAGATTGTAAGATAAGCATGACTTATTTGCTCTCATGTCATCTTCTCTGCCTCTTCTAATGAGTCATTAATATTTTTTTTGAATTCTTCCATATCAAGAATATTTCCTTTTCTTACCGCATGAGATTGAGTTACTCCAACTCATAGAACACGTAATTTTTTCTCTTCATTGAATGTTCAGATAATTGTTTTAATTTTATTGCTCCCAATATCTATGGCCACAAATGTTTCTCAAGATACCATATATAGTATTTTAAATTATTAATAATAAACTTATGAATAAATAATTTATTCGTTTTTTTTGCCTTAAAAGAAAGAAATACGAGTTATTAACAATTTTATCTTTCTTTTGCTGTCGCTATTATATGGCACTTACACATATTTTCAATACAAAAATATTTTTAATGTCAAAAACTCCGTACAAAAAAGTTCTTAACATTTTAAGAACTTTTTTGAGGTTAGGAAATAAATTTATTTATTATTTCTTCTTTCTAAAAATCTTATAATAAATAAAGAGTGCTACAATTATAACTCATATATATCAAGCAACTTTGGTATATTTTTCAATTGTATTAACTATTGTTTCTCAGAAATAATATCAAAATAATGCAAGGATCGAACACCATAATCCTGCTCCAATTGCAGTAATTAAAACGAAATATCAAAAATGCATCTTGAATATTCAAGCTGGAATTGAAATAAGATGTCTGATTACAGGAATTAATCTGCCAAGAAAAGTGTATAATTTATCGTTTGTGAGAAACAATTTCTCAGTTCTATGATAATCACTTTCTTTTATAAGAAAATATTTGCCATATTTGAGAAGAAAAGGTTTTCCAATTAATTGTCATAATAAGAAATAATTAACTATTGCTCAAATAACACTTCATAGAGTTCAGAAAAAAATTATATAGAACATATTGAGTCATCAAGTTTTAACAAGATATCATGCAGGTATCATAACAGCCTCAGAAGGAACTGGAAAAATACTTGATTCTAATGCCATAAGAAAAGTTATAGAACTATAATTAAGATTATTCATGAAATAATCTAGAGAACTTAAAAACCATTGTGTCATAATTGAATTTATAATTTAATAAATGAAGCTAATTTGATTGGATATGGAAGAAGATATTTCTTGAAAAGTACTGAATCTCTATAATAATAAACAACTCCTGCTCCAAGTAATCAAATAATAAATCAAACTAGGATATCTCATGGATAATGTACTCAAGCTAGAATTCTACAAATCAACATTATCAATGAAAAGAATAAAACTCAGAATGAAATACATTTTCTTTTTTGATATAAGAAGATTGCAAGAACTGCAGCTCAAGCAAATATAGCATGTCAGCTTGGAAAAGAATTATCTGGTAGATGTTCTAATAAGGGAGGAATAGAAGAAACATCTTCTGGTCTAGCTCTAGGAGGAAGAAATTGGTTAAGGATTAAGTAAATTACAAATGAAAAACCAATTGAATAAAAAATCATTAGAGCAATTTCTCTGTAATTAATATTTTTCTTATAAACTCAATATAACCAAAATCAAACAAGCATTAATGCAACAAGAAGAACTCAGAAATCAGATAAAATATGTATCAAATTAATCTGCAACTCTGAATGAGTATCAACTATTCATCTTATTATATTAAGATATTTAATATCCAAATCAATTAAAGTCTGTAGCATTTTTGTATCAGTAAAAAATAAACTATTTGATTATATAAAATAGCAAATTAAATCAAATGTTTGTTTGAGATTTTCTATATCAAAATATTTGTCATTCTCGTGCTTGTCACGGGAATATACAATTATAAGTTATAAGAATTTGAAATATACAAAAAATACAAGGAAGATTCCTGCCTGCGCAGTAATAATATGTACTTCTTATATAACGTCAGAGGTTTTATTCTTGTGAAATAATAATTTTTTTGAACAAAATAATTATTATTAATCACTAAAAACTTGCCAAATACCAAAAATTATTCAAAATAATTTGCTTTAAAATAGACCATCAAGATACGATAAATAAAAAAAGTCTAAAATACTCTTGACTTTTGAAAAAATTAGTGATAATAGAAATTGCTTACTCGATATATAACTCTAATTAAATGGCCAATTAATTATATATATTGAGATAATTAAATAAGCGCGCTTAATTATTTTTTAACTTTTTGTTTTATGAAAACATTAAAGAAAATCGTAGCATGAGCAAGTGCAGTAGCACTTATCACTATGAACGCAGTAAGTTTTACTGCATACGCTGCCGCAGTTAATGACGCAACTGCTGTTGTAACTCCTGCCACTTCAATTGCTGTAACAAGAGTATGAGCTTTTGCTCTTGCTACTTCTTGTTCAGCTACAATTACTCAAACTAATGCTGGTTGAGTTAATACTTCAGTTACTGTTGATTCTTGTGCAATTACTAGTGATGATGTTATTACTGTTAATGCTTCTACTGTTGCTGCTAACAAATATTACACTATTGCATTCTCTGTAGATAATGGAACATTTGGTACAACTACTGCTTGAGACACTACTAATAATGTAGTTGTTAGTGCTAGAGTACTACCTATTCTATCAATGGCTGTAAGTAATGCTACTGTTGATCTTGGTGTTCTATCTCCTACTGCTCCAACTAATTCTACAACTGATACTACAATTACAGTTGCAACTAATGCAAATGGTTGATATGTTGTTAGTGCTGCTGCTACTAATTTCGTAGGTGCAACTACTTCTCATGCTATTCCTTTCGTATCTAGATCAGCTCAAGTTGCTGGTATAGAAGGTTTCTCTATTGATGTTGCTTCTGTTGCTCAATGAACAAACGGTACTTCTTTTGTAGCTGCTACAGCTTGAGAAGATACTGCTTCAACTTACGTTGTTGCTAACTGAGCTGCAAGCTTAGGTGGTGCAACTGCATGAAACGCAGGTACAACTGATGGTGATCAATTAATTGTTAATTATGCTGCAAACATTTCTCCTGTAACTCAAGCTGATAATTACTCAACTACTGTTACATACTCAGTTTCTGGTTCATTCTAATATTCTTAGAAAACTAAACTACAAAAAACCTTCGGTTATTGACCGAAGGTTTTTTATTTTTATTAAATCCATGAGTTCTTGTTTTGTGATGCTAAAAAATCTTTTTCTACCATTCTGGGCTTGATTCAAGAACCTGCCTGCCGGTAGGCGGGCCTATGAAAACATCAAGAAGTCATTATTTCGTACAAACATAATTTAATAGATTCCAGATAATTCTAGCGAATTTTTGGAATGACAGCAAGAGAATTCATAAAAATTAAATTATAGATTCCGTGTCGTGGAAAAGAATGACATATTTTTCTGGAATTTGATTTTTTTGAATAATCCATATAATACTTTTTAATTAGAATCTAATTATTATATATGACTACTATTACATTTGAAAAGAACATTAATCTTAAAAAGAAAAATTTCGTAGATATTTGAGATTTTATGAATACAGTTCTTACTACTTATGAAGAAATCGAAGACAAAGTTCTGTGAAAAATTGCAAAAGAAAGTGATAAATGAGATTTTGCAGACGTAAATGAATTATATAAAGTTTTATCAAAATAAATATGATTCTCAAGGTTGAAAAATTATTCATAAAAGATCTGTGAGATATAGACAAAAAGATATATGACAAGATTTTGAAGTTATCAAAATATATAGAGAATATTGAAAATTCTAGTTTAATATATGATTTTTATGATATAAAGAAATTAAAATAATATCCATTTTATTATAGAATCAGATTCTGAGATTACAGATTAATCCTCAAAATAACAGATGACAACCAAATTATATTTCTTAGAATAAAACATAGAAAAGATATATACAAGAATATATAAAATTACTAAATTTTTCAATTGCCAATCTACCATATTTTGTCATTCTTGATTACCCATTTCTGTCATTCCTGCGAAAGCAGAAATCTATTAAATCATCAAGAAGTCGTTTTACAATAGAAAGTACAAACATTAAATTATAGATTCCGTGTCGTGGCACGGAATTATAAAAGTTAATCAAGGGGTTGGAATTGAGGAAAGAAAAACAATATTTTTTGAACAAAGATTTTATACTAAAAATTGTTAAAAATTAAGAATTTATGATACTATTAAAATATGTGATAAATAATCCAGAAATGATAAAATCATTTATAACTGAAAAAATCACATTAGTATATACAATTATTGTTAAATTCAAGCCATAACACATTATTATAAAAAAGTAAAAAAAGAATTTTACAATTTTTGCTTTTTGTTTATAATATAAGAAAAAATAATCTTTGAAAAAAAACAAAAACAAAATATACTATATTTTAGCTAAATCACATCATTTAAAGCGCTATGAAGAAACTTTTTAGTATATTGTATATTTTTGTTTTTCTAGTTCAAAATATAATTACAATAGATCTTGCCTTGGCTGCAAGTAATATCAGCATTGACACTTTTACTGTGAAGGTTAATTCTTGAAATGCTGTTTCTACAGATTCATACGCAGCACCTTGAGATATTTTATCTTTATTAGTCAATTGAGTTAATTCTTGAGATGACTTGACTAATGTTCAAGTTGAATATAGTTTCTCATCTAATCAATTCACATATTATCAACCTTGAACTGTAAGTTCGTATGTTTGATGGTCTCCTGTTAATTCGAATATTCCTACAAACGAATTCAATCCTCCTCTTGATAATACTGCACCAATAACTACATCTTCGGTTAATTGAGATATTATGGATTTGTATTACACAAAAATACAATTCCTGACTTGAGCAAGTAGTTATAATTTCTCTATCTGAGCTAGATTCATTGGAGATTGATATACAGGTAATTATACAACTCGTAATGTATATGTGAATGTAAAACCACATATTACTGATTATTATTTCGAAAAAGCTGATTGATCAGAAACTACCAACCAGATTCAGTGATCAAATTCTGAATCAATTAATTTAGTTCTTAAGGTTAAAGATTATAATTCTTGTGCTAATATAGATTGATGAAGTATCACTGCCAATCTGTCATCAATTTGATTATCAACTTCTGAGCCACTTTCTTATGTTTCTTGCGATGCAGATTGAAAAACTGCATTATTCAAAAAAACTTGAATTACGACAATAGCATCTCTATGAACATATAATTTTGATTATAATAATTTCATTGCAACAGATGAAGATGGCAACACAAACGCTCCAAACGACTCTAATACAACTTTTGATGATGAAGACAAAAAAAGTTCTACTTCGCTAACTATTATTGCATCAAATACTCCTAGGTTAACGATTATTACCGAATGAGATTATAATATCTGATGACCGTCAAAACCATCAAGCACTATTTCTTTTGTTGGTAATCAAGATTGAGTAATAAAAATTGCAAAATGATCAGATTGAACTTGTGCATGATGAACTATGATAATGGATTGGACTTGATCATATTTATCTTGAGCAACATCTACTCAAACTGTACTTGCAACATCACTTACAGAATGATCAAACAGTGTTTATTACTGTCTCAAGAATTCAAGTTGAAGTATTTGATCTATAACAAAAACCATAACCCGTGATTCTGTTATTCCAACAACAAGTAGTACTACAATAAGTCCATGATCAATTACTACTGGTGATAGTAGTATTACATATAATTGTAGCGAAAATTGAACTTATCAAGTTGAGAGATGATGAACTTGAGTTCCTAATTCTTGAACTTTTATATGAAGTGGAAGCGCTACTGCATGAATAAATATAAATAAATCCCTGCCGAATGCAAGTCTGCTAGCTTGAAATAACACAATATATTGAATATGTATAGACTGAGCATCGAATTATTCATCAACCAATTGAATTGTAAACAAAATATCACCTGCACTTAGTCTTTCATGACAAGTAATTAGTTTCGCAGATAATGATATTGATTACGACTGACTAGACTGAAGAGATATGAGTTTTAGTTGGAGCAATAGTTGAGTTGTGTGATCTAATTTTGAATCATATAGACTTTTTCTTCTTCCTTCAGGTGTAACGCTAAATACATCAACCCATACTTATGTTCAATTAATAGCAAGTTGAAGTGTTTCTAGTTTTACTTGAGGTACAACAATAACTAAAGATAGTACTAACACTAATCTAGTAAGCTGAGCTAGTTATAAAATGTGTATAGTAATAATGTGAACAGATTGAATCTATTGAACTGCTGGATGTAGTAGTAATACAACTTTACTTACAGATACAGTATTACATGCATCAATATTATCTGCAAAATTCACATCTCTAACTAATCTCGAACTTACAACCGACGCAACTCTTGATACTGCAACATGATCACATAGTTGATGACTAATTAACTTTTCTATATGAGGTAATATTTATACTTGAACTACAATAAGTTCTATAAATAGCAAGAAAATAAATATTACAATACCAACTCTTCCGAGTAGTTCATCAACTTGAACTGCTCTAGTAGCGAATACATGAGCAATTAGATGAGGAGGATGATGATTTAATAATTATTTTAATTCTTGAAGTCTTATAATTACAGACTGAATTAATCCAACTATTTCTAATTTTTCAACTTGAACAACCTCTCCATATTGATTATTCTATAGCTGAACATTGGCATTTAATTACTCAATAAATGAGACAATTCAAATGTGATGAAATAGCTATATTGAATTCGTAAGAACAGGATGAAACAATAGCGATACTAAGAATTATGCCATTACTGATTCATCAAAGACTAGTTCAGGTTCTCATACTGTTAGCGTAAATTTGGCTTCATTATGACTTGTTTCTGGTGCATATTATGATGTCAGATTTGTAGTGAAGGATATTGCGTGAAATAGCGCATATTCAAGCTATTTAAGTAGTATTAAATTCGATAACACAGGCCCTAGCATACCAATAATAACTCAATTAACTACATTATCAACTTTAACTCCGACTTTCAACTGGGCCGCTTCACTTGATGATAATGGATACTGAGCTTGAATTAAAGATTACAAGATTACAGTATATAATACTAATAGTTGTTCGGCTTGAAACACTTTCACTGGTACTACTCTAATCTGATTAACATATACATTAGGCGTATCATTACCTACAAATGATCAAGACTACTGTTGGAACCTATATGCTACAGATAATATGTGAAATATAGGATGAAGTACAACTTGTGATGCTTTTCATGTTAATACACTTTTGCCAGTAATTAGCTGACAACAAATTAAAGATACTACAATCAATTCCACAAATTATACCAAACCATGAAATAATATAGAAGTAACTGCAAATATTTCATCAACAAATAGCTCGTATATCTGGGCAGACTTATCAAATATTACATGAGATTCTGCTTATAACAATGTTAACTGTGCAACTCCTTGAACATCATCAATTACTTGTAGTTATAGCGCTTGACTAGTAAAATATTCATTTATCGGAGGATTTTCTGGCTCAATTAATAGTTGAGTTAAACAAATTGGAATTTATGCTCAAAACACCTCATGATTAAATCAAACTTCCCTATCGGTTGCTGGAATTACATTCGATAGCTCAAATCCAGTCATTAGTTGAAACCCTATTAATTTACCAACAACTTGAACAGTATGGTGATGAACTAATCAGTCAATAACATGGACTACTTCGGCAATTACAGATAATCTATGAATTGCTAATATCAAATTAGAATACACTGATTGATGAGCATGGCAGACAATCGGAACAATGGCTAATGGTTGATCATATAATTGGGATATTTCTTCACTTACTAGTTGAAATAATAACTATCAACTAAGATTGATTGCTTATGATTATGCTTGAAATACAACTACAGCAACATGAAATACTTTTAGTATTGATAAAGTTGCACCAGTAATTCCAGCTTGAGTTATCACATCACCAACAGGTTCTTCTATCTACTGATGATGAAAAGCTCTTAATATTACATGGAATAATGGCTGAATAACTGATTCTAACCTAAACAGTAATTGAATCAAATTAGAGTACAGTCTAGATAACTGAACAAACTGGACACAAATAGCAACAAATCTTGCAAACAATGGAAGTAGTAGCTGGACAATCCCAAATAGTATTAATACATCTCAAGCAAAAATAAGGCTAACATCTTATGATACCGCATGAAACTATTCAAGTTGAGTTAGTTCTGTATTTACAATAGATTCTATACTACCAACAATTAATGTTTCATTCGCTTGAAACTGATGATCAACTCCACAGAACTGATCATATATTAATAATTCTTGATTAGATATTTCTGCAAATGCAACTGATATATACCTTGACAAGATTCAATACAGTCTACAAAATCTATCTGACACAACTTATCGGAATACATCTTGAGCTTGATGGTTATGAACAAAAAGCTGGAATTTAATATGTCAAGATGCGACAAGTAATTGAACATCTAATAATTGTAATGCAGTATCACAATTAATTAATCCAACTTGAATTACTGATTGAGTATCATATAGACTTACTATAGAATCTATTGATGAAGCGAGTAACGAGAAAGAATACAATTCAATTGATTATATTTGAGATACCATAGCTCCATTATTAAATATAGTAACTGCAAGTTGATCATATTTTAGTTGAGCAATAAATATCAGTTGAACTTGATCAGATGTGACTTCTGGATTAAGTAGTGTTAATGTTGAGGTTAAAAAATGAGCTACTTGGTGGGATTGAGCTACTTGGACTTGAGCACAAATTAAACTATTAACTAGTACATCCAATAATTATACAAACTGGAATTATACTTTTAATGCTCCATTATGAGATAGTGATTGACAAGTATATGATATAATAGTAACAGCATACGATAAAGCATTTAAGACTAATAATACAAGCTCAAAAAATATACTATTGAATCTAGATAGAACTGGACCAACTATTGACACAACTGGTTTTTGGATTCATCCAACTTCATGAACCTGAGAAATTGTAAAATGATGAACAAACTACACTATAAACTGGCTACCATGAAATATTACATCTAGCTGAGCATCTCTTGGAGTTAATCCAATCAAACTTGAATATTTTGATTGAGCATCATATACTTCTATTATATGAAGCACTGCCAATTCTTGAAGTTATAGTTTCACTCTTCCAGCACTTGATGTTGATTCAAGTATAAGATTGACTGCAATAGACGAGCTATGAAATTCTAATTGAGTAATTTCTCCAACATTCACTATTGATTCAACTCCTCCTTCAATATCAAGAGTCGAAACTATCTGAGACACCCTATGACAAATTTCTTGACTAGATGTTTATTTTAGTGAGATAATTCAAACTAGCTGAATTAATATTTGAGACTTTAGCGTGCCATGATCTACTTTATCATGATCATATGTAACAAGCTTAAATAGCTGATGAACTTGAAGTATTTTGAAGATTAATTTTAATTCTTCTACCTGAACAACAGCATCAACTCCAACTCTAATATATAATTGAACAAGCATAATTGATAGAGCTAATAATAATCTCGCTAATACTTCAATTACATCTATTGATGCAGCGTATCCAGTAATTAATTATTCAATTCCTGCAGAGGCTTATGATATATGAAGTACTTGAACCATCAATCAAATCAAGGTATATTTTAGTGAAAATATGCAAGCAAGTACTAATGTCTGAGCTTGGCTTATTTGAGGAAGTTTAAATGTTAATAGTGTATCATTAACTAATTGAAATAATTACGCTCTACTATGAATCTCATGATCAGATACTACTTCATCATCATGAATAGACTTACAATTCAATCCTAATTCTAATTATAAAGATAGCGTGGGCAATTATTCTAATTCAGTAATAGTTACTCCTCTTACGATAGAAGATCACGCAAAACCTGTTGCAAAAACAGCTATTACGAACTGAAATAACTGAATTGAATTAGTTAATATTGATTTTTCGGAAAGTCTAAGCTGATCAATTAATAATTGAGACTTCACTATTTCTTGAGCAACTTTAAGTGGAAACATAAGTCTTGATTGAACTAAAAAAATCTTAAATATACCACTAGTCAAATTATTAGATACAAGCATTAAACCAACAATTTCTTATTCTTGAACATCAATCAAAGATGATCAAAATAACATATTAAACAACTTTAGTATGAATTCTCAAGATTGAACTAAACCATACATTCTTTCTAGAGAAACAAACGATACAAATAATAATTGATTGATTGATAGAATAAATGTTCACCTTAGTGAAAATCTAAACATTAATACTGGATGAATAGTTGCAACGGTAGCTTGATATAGTGTTTCTGGATATAATATTGTATGATCTGATCTCTATATTAATCTTCAAGAATGAGCAACTTATGATACTAATGCAACTCCAAATGTTCAAATTACAAGCAACTGAATAACAGATTTGGCATGAAATAATTATGATTTAGAATGAAGTGGAGTAGTTTCTGTAGACAAAGTTTGACCAGTAATATCAAACACAAGATTTGACGGAGTAGATAAAATTTATGTTAATTATTCTGAGAATTTTAGTGGAACAATAAATAACGCTTCATTTATACTTAGTTGAGCAACTTCTACGATAAGTAGTGTCGCTAGTACATCTGGAACTAGCACTTGAATTATAACACTATCTTGAAGCGGAATCACATTCTGAACAAGCGAATTGTCATTCGCATCTTGAAGTGTTTGAGATTCTTTTGAAAACAAGCAAGCATGAACAAATTTTATAAAACTATCTGCAACAGTAGTATTTAATGAAATAATGTGGTCATGAACTTGAGCTGGAGCCAATCAATATATTGAATTAAAGAATCTGTGAAATTCAAATATTGATTTAACTTGATGGAAAATTAAAAATGCCTGAGTTGATATTACCCTCGCATGAACCATAAATTCTAATTGACTATATTTGATTGCAAAATCAAATACTGCTTGAAGCATACTTACTTGAGCAATTACGCCCGATTTGGTTGCTGCAACTATGAGTATTGCAACTTGAAGTACATTAATAATTGAGGACAATAACTGATTCTTATATGATAATGCAAGTATAAGTTGAAATCTTTGAGATAATGATACTCCAAAATCAATGGAAAGAAATTCTTCTCCATGAGATTGAACCAGTGAGTCAAGTTGGTATACGGCAGTATTCTCAGTGAATTTTGATGACAATACTCCAAAATGAACACCAAGAAGTAATAATATCTCTGATAATATTGTACCAACCATATCTAGTTATACTCCCACAAATAATACATTGTTCCCAATCGGAAATAATATCAATATAAAATATAATTATACTGATACTTGATGAATAAATGCTTCAAGTTATACATTTGCATTGGCAAAAAATAACTGAGCATGAGTCTTTAATGATATAACAAATTCTAATCTAACTTCAAGTTGAGTTGATACTGCAAGCTGAACATTTGCATATAATAATCTTACATTTGGTCAATATAGAGCCACTTTCACAATACAAGATACAACTTGAAATACTGCAAGTCAAATAATTTTATTTTATATCGATAGTGTTGAGTTTAATATTTCAACTGCGACGAGAGATATAGGTACACTTGATCCTCATAGTTGAAGCTATTATACTTCGCAAAATGCAACAATAACAATTAAGACTGTATGAGCTTGAATTAATCTAGCCCTTGGTTGAAGTTGAAGTCTAGAGTCATGAATAAATATGATTAATCCATGGGATTGAACAAAATGATTTTGATTCACGTGTTCTGCTTCTGACAATTGAACATGTGCAGCCTGAACAAAAACAATAAATAACACTTTGATTGATTCTTTATCAGGATCTGTTGATATAAATGGTAATAAAAAAACTTATACTTATGATATTACATATTGAGCAAAGGTGGACTTGAATAATGTAGCTTGAGTATATAATGCAAATACAAAATATTCATTAAATCTTGATTATTAAGATAATTAGCCTAAAAAAATGTTTCTAGTTAATTCTAGAAACATTTTTTTATTAATAAATACTTTGTAAATAAATATAACATCTCCATTCCAAAACAAATCTACACAAAAAAAACACATTAGTAATTTTACATTTCAAAAAAGAACTATATACTTTATGAAATTTTTTAAATATACTATGAAAAAATTATTATTTATTGTATTATTTTTTTGAGCCATAACTCAAGCTTATGCAGGAAATTTTATCTATCCTATAGACCAAATAGCCGTTCCAAAATGTAGATTTTCTAATTGGTGAGATTTGTGAAATGATTGTAAAATGACTCTACCAAGAATAGTAAATTGAGACTATACAAAATATAAAAACGATACAAATATACGTAAAATATACTCAATATTATGGTGAGCAACTTATAATTATTGATGGGATGTATGATATTGAAGTCATCTTTGAGTAGATATTGCAACAAGTGCCTGAACACCGGTAAGGAGTATTTGAGACTGAGAAGTAATTACAGCTTGATGGTTATCTGGTCGGTGAAATGCTGTAGTAATAAAACATAAGTTATCTGATTGAAAATACATATATTCCAATTATGCACATCTAAACAAAGTGAATACCAAAAAAGGTAGCATTAAGGCTTGAGAATTAATTTGAGAAGTTGGAGCGACATGAAACGCATATGGTAATCATCTTCATTTTCAGATAGATATTACAAATCAATCTCATCCATATTGGTATACTACTTGTAGTAAATGAATTGATATAATGCAAGTGGTTAATGATTGAATGTGCAAAAGCTATCTAACAGATAATACAATTGATCCAATATTATTCTTAGAAAGTAATTGAACTTATGTTGCATGATCAGTATGAACTGTAACAGTTGATTCAATTAAACAAAAACAATCAGAAACTAAAAAAATAGAACAAAAAAATATTAAATCGCGTGAGGAAATTCTTCAAGAAGAAATTAATGAATTCCTTAAAACTCACTCTTTTGAAATAAAAACAAACGTAATTTGAGATAATCTAAAAACAAGTACAACATATATCACAAAACTACTTGCATATAATAATTGAAGAGAGTTCAATTGAACAATGCCTTGAACTTGAATCAAATTTGAGTTTGATAGCAATGTATTAGACGTTAACCCTACAAGCATAATACTAGCAGAAAAATGATGAAGAGATGTCATGATAACAGCCAAAAAAAGTGGAAGGCATAGAATAGATATTAAATTATGAAATAATACTATATATACAAAATATATTAATTTTTATGCATGATGAGAGCTATCTAGTCCAACAGATGCGTCAATAATAACCAACACAAAACAGAATATCGCTCTATGAGATGAAAAATTATGAGCAATAATAATGAAAACGACCTACTGAAGCAATCAAATATATATACCATATAATTGAACTTATAAAGTAAAAGCGTTAAGTTGAAAAATTAAATTCTGTAATGTATCAAAAAAATCAATTAAAAAATGTGACCCCATAGAACTTGTGAGTGAATTAATATTTAATTACGCCGATACAAAGGCTTGAATATTATTATTTTGATTCAATGTATTTGATTATTCCCCTATTAAATTCTGACTTGAAAAAATTGGATCAAAATATGATATTTCTCGGACAAAAGCAGATATTTTAGTCTCTAATCCTGCAAGATTTGATTCATCATATCTTTATTATAATGAAAATGTATCTGCACTTAAAAAGTGATATTTTAAATTAAACAATTGATATCTAACTCAGGATAGTGAAATTACTTGAAAACAGATTAAAGAAATAATTAATAGCTATTATTGATATGAATTTTTAAGAGCTTGAGATAGTAGCTACAAAAAAAATGCTGCACTTATTAATTTGGAAAAGGCAAAAAAGCTACTAGCTGAAATAAAGGATTATGATAAAATAACAAGATGAAAATATGCTAAAATAATTATAGAATGTCTTAATATAAATATTTACTCTTGAAATTCTGCAAAATTCTTGGATGAAAAATGAGATTTCAAAAAATATATTACGACCTTAAGAATTAATTACTGATTCAAATGGAAAGATCAATTCTCAGAAAATTATTTTCAACCAGATAAAAATATTACTGTATGAGAGGCTTTATATTTGCTTGAAAAAGTATATTAATTAAGGTTCTATCGGTTATTATTAAAAAAGTTTTGACTTAAAATACAATTGATATATACTTGATATGTCAAATACTTATCAATTAATATAAAATTTATGACAACTGATTTAACAGACTTTTTTATCAATCTAGCAAAAATTAATGCAATTGTTTATCGTAAGCTAGATGCATCACTTGGATGAATTTGATTCAATGATTATATTATTCTACATACACTATCTAGCGCTGCATGATGAAAGATGAGAAGAATTGATCTCGCGGATAAAATATGACTAACTGCATCATGAGTAACAAGATTATTATTACCTATGGAGAAAATCTGACTTGTATGAAGAGAAATAAATGAAAATGATGCGAGAGTAAGTTATGTAATCCTAGCACAAGGTGGCAAAACCAAATTATTAGAAGCTCAAGAAAGATTGGATTTGTTATTTCTTGATACAATCCCAGCAAGTAAAACAAAAAACATAGTTAAAATGACAGATTTATTAATAGAGTTAACTAGATGATTTAGATAAAATTATTCAGTCTCAACTATTGACTAAAAATATTTTAATTAAGTATTTGTTCAACTCTTTTTAATATTCATTCTCTTGTAATAATAGCTTCAATTCAAGTTAATTTCACAAAAACCAAGCTTTTGCCATTATGGATTCAATTCTCAGTGTATCTTGGTTGTAGTATAATACTTCAATCTCTTATTTTGAGTACTTCTGTAATATAGTTTGGTACTCTTCAGCTTTCATTAGTAAATCACACCAATAATAATCATTGTTTTTCAAGATTATTTACAAGCCTATCTTCTTCGGGCGTTAATAGTTTTTTGATTATCTCTACTCATGATTCTGTTGGTAAATCTGGAGAATTAAAAAAAACCTCTCTAGATTCTAAATTGATTTCTAATTTAATATCATTAATAGAAAAAGTTTTAAGTCAATCAAAACTAACTTCTATTCAAGAATTATCCAACATAGACAATATAATTAAGAAATTCTAGTATACATTCTATAATATATACTAGAATTTGTCAAAAAAACGATTATTTAAATAAGATTGAATTATTTTACAGCAACATTAGTATAAACCGCACCTCATCACCACCGATTACCATCTCATTTACCTCAGGCAGTAACTACAAAATCTCAAGAAATATCATATATTTTTGGTTTAACATCCGTTCTCCATGATCATCCATTAGGTCACCAGCAAGCATTTAATGAACAACTTCATGATTCAGCGGCAAATAAATTATATCCAGCAGATAATGAGGAATTGAATGTATTAGTTCAATTTAGCTTTATATATGAATTAACTCAAAGAGCATTAACAACCATTCTGAGTTTTGTGGCTCAAATATTATTGGTCCATGACATAGAAGAATTAACAGTATCCCAAGCACAACGATAAATTACCCGCATATAATAATTACTTGGCCGATTAGTATTAACAATTGTCCATCCATTAAGACATGTTCAAGCGCTACCAGCAGTATAAGTTAAGTTTAATCATAAGGAAGTTCCGGTAGAATAAGAATATGGATTAATGAGATAAGTCCATCATCAATTATCGTCATTCATGTCACAATATACTGGAGTTGATGTGCCAGTTCAGCTTCAGTCAGGATCAATTAAGTAAACTCAATTTTTGAATTTTGTACTACTTGTTCAACTATACGTAGCTGCAGTCTGAATATTTGCTCAAGAAAAATCAATTCACGTATTTGTTAATATATCATTGCAAGATTTTGGATATATATTAGAAGATCAATTGCCACAACTCAAAGGAATGGTGATTCAATCTCAAGCCCAAGTACATTCTTCAATTTCAGGTAATTCTATATCATTTAAAATATCTGAATCTCATAATGCCTTTTTTATTACATCTTTAGAATATCAGAATGAAGACAATAAAGTAGTATTAAAAACTTGTGAGATAGTTTTCTTTCATTTTACAATATCAGTAACATCAATTCAGGTTAATGTTGCATTAATATTATTAGAAGCAGAAATTAATATGGCATCAGAGCTCGCATTATTGATAATCATACTATCATATAATTTATATGGAACGTTTACTCAATTATCAATTACAAAATAAGCTCAAGAGGAAAATAAATCATTAATATCAGTAACTGCTCAAGAATAGTTATAGATAAGAGAAGGAAGATTTGAGAGATAAGTAATTCATCAGGTAGAATATTTGATATATCATAAATAATCTCAAGTAACTCTAGCTAAGAAACCAGTGCTATTTGTGGCATATACTAGTTCATCAACGTAAGAATAATTGTCTTCCTTTTCTAATGTTGCAGCAATCTGAAAATAATTATTATCATAAGAAATGGCGTAAATATAATTACTATTACTGAGAGGATCTATTATGGTATTATTAAAATTAATTAAATGAGAAATTTTATCTCCCAATAATCATTTGATGATAATATCTTTCCCATTTATCATTCAAGTTAAAGTATTTCAATCTGGATGTGGTAGATTACTATTTTGCATCTTATAAAGATTAATAGCGTCAGTAATATCTGTGAGATTTTTAACTCTTATTCAATTTCTAGCTCTTGTATTAGATGTCGTATAAGAAAAAAAACTAATAGTAGCCAAAATAGCAACAATAGTTATTGTTACAATGAATTCTACAAAGGTAAATCAAAGAAATTTAAATTGTTTATTCGAATATTTATTATGAAATTTCATATTCAACAATGATTAATTTGGTATATTCTAATATTTACAAAACTAAACAACTACACTCAATAACTTATTCTTAACATAGACTATTTTTCTTATTTCTTTTCATTCAAGATGTTTGATAACATTTTCTTTTGCCAGAGCCTTTTCTTTGATCACTTCCTCTGGGGAATCAAACTCAACTTCTATTGTATCTCTAAGTTTTCCATTTACTTGGATCGCAATAGTCACAACTGCATCGACTAGTTTGTTATTATCATAAGTTGGCCAGCTCTCAAGATGAATAGATTCTTTATGACCAAGTAGAGACCATAGCTCTTCAGTTATAAATGGCGCAAGTGGAGAAAGGATTTTTAATAATTTCTCATATACTGATTGATTAATTTGTTCTAGTTTATCAAGTGCATTCGTAAGAATCATAAGTGCAGATATTGCTGTATTATAACCAAGAGTCTTGATATCATCATCAACTTTTTTGATTGTTTTATTCAGAAGAACCTCAATTTCATTTGTAATTGGAGCATTTGGCGAGATTCTATCTTGCAAGCTCCATACTTTATCAAGGAATCTCTTAGTTCCTATAATATTCTGAGAGTTCCATGGTTTGATATCTTCTAGTGCTCAGAGGAACATACTATATAATCTTGTAGTATCAGCTCAATAAAGACTAGAAACAGAGTCAGGATTAACAACATTTCCAAGAGATTTACTCATCTTACGACCGTCTTCTGCAAGTACAGTTCATTGGTGTCTTAGCTTAGTAAATGGCTCATTGAACTTCACATGTCCATATTTCTGTAATGCCTTAGTGAAAAATCTAGCATAAAGAAGATGAAGAACTGTATGTTCTGCTCATCCCATATACATATCTACTGGAAGCCATTTCTCAATACATTCTTTACTCGCGAAAACTTCGTCATTATGCGGATCACTAAATCTAAGATAATACCAACTAGAACAAACGAAAGTATCCATTGTATCAGATTCCCTTCTTGCACTTTTGCCACAAATTGGACATTTCACATCATGAAAAGTCTTAGAATTAACTAGTGGAGATTCTCAAGTTGGCTTAAAATCAACATCAGTTGGAAGCAATACTGGCAAATCTTTAAGAGGAACTTTCACTTCTCCACAGCTATCACAATAAATAATAGGAATTGGAGAACCCCAATATCTCTGACGACTAATAAGCCAATCACGAAGTTTATAATTTATCTTTCTTGTTCAGATTTTTTCTTTTTCAACTTTCTCTCACATTTTAGCTCTTGCGACTTCAGAAGTTAATCAGGTAAATTCTCAAGAGTCAATCAAAGTTCAATCATAAGTACAAACTAATTCCAATTTATCTAATTTTCAAAAATCGTAAATCCAATCAATTTCTTTTCATTCAGGAACATGATGTATTGTTGTAATTGACTGCTTAATCTCCAAATTATACTTCTTGGCAAACTCAAAATCTCTCTCATCATGTGCTGGTACAGCCATTACTGCTCAGGTTCCATAGTTAGCTAGTACATAATCTCAGATGAAAACTTTTACCTCTTTATTATTAAATGGATTAATTGCCACTATTCATTTTAGCTCAACTCAAGTTTTTTCTTTGTTTAATTGAGTTCTTTCTAACTCAGTTTTCTTAGATGTTTCTTTGATATATTTGTTTACCTCATCTTGATTTTCAATTTTTAATTTTCCACTTTTGATGATTTCACTTTCTGGAGAAATAACTACATAAGTCATCCCGAATACTGTATCAATACGAGTCGTATATACTTTGATAACTTCTGCGGAATCTTTGATTTTGATATCAAATTCTACTCACTCAGATTTCCCTATCCAGTTCTTCTGTGCAGCGATAGTTGATGATGGCCAGTCGATAGTATCGAGTCCATTAATCAAGTCCTCAGCAAAATCCGTAATCTTAAAAAACCATTGTTCAAGATCTTTTTGGATAACTTCGTTCTGACATCTCTCGCAAGTTCATCATTCTGCTTGCTCATTCGCAAGAACAGTCTGACAAGAATTACACCAATTCACTTTTGCTTTTTTCTTGTATGCTAGGCCATTTTCGTATAGGAATAAGAAAAACCATTGAGTCCATTTATAATATTCTGGAGTTGAAGTGTCAATCTCTCTTGACCAGTCGTAAGCAAAACCAAGACTCTTGATTTGACGGATAAAAGTTGCAATATTTTCTGGGGTTTGGATTTGGGGATGAATTCAAGTTTTGATAGCATAATTCTCTGCAGGAAGTCAGAAAGCATCCCATCACATTGGATGCATTACATCATAACCATTCATTCTAAGATAACGAGAATAAATGTCAGTTGCTGTATAATTCTCCATGTGTCACATATGAAGTCAAGCTCAGCTAGGATACGGGAACATATCGAGAATGAATTTCTTCTCTTTTTTTGGATCGTTTTTTGCTTTTGCATAGTCACTAGTTTCCCATTTATCTTGCCATTTTTTCTCTATAGATTTAAAATCATATTTTTGCATAAATTTTGACTTAAAAAATTACATAGCCTTTATAATACACAAAAAGAGCTGAAATAAAAATTTATTTTGGAGAAAGTAATTTGGAAAATAAAAAACTTGAAATAAATAAAAAAATAATATATAATTCTCAAGAAAAAATATTTTTTAATATCATTACTTATGAAAGTACTTCAAAAAAAAGTAAATAATCATTCATATAATCCTGCCACTACTAAAAACCACTCTCTAAAATCTAAAAACTATCTATTCTGATTTACATTAGTAGAACTAATAGTAGTAATAGTAATACTCGCAATATTAGCAACTATTGCATTTCTATCATTTAATAGTTATTCATCAGCTACTAAAGATAGTAAGAGGATGAGTAATGTTGTACTTATGGCTAAGTGATTTGAGGTTA